>PPFU01003820.1_pt1 | contig 41611 bp, 34 predicted proteins | sample 1535991 | NCBI WGS metagenome assembly PPFU01 (sample SAMN04901290, study PRJNA319586) | Hypolithon metagenome, whole genome shotgun sequencing project. | isolation source: Antarctic Hypolithon | place: Antarctica: Miers Valley | collected 2014
CGCTGCGTGAGGCGGCCCGCCAGCACGCGATGTGGCTCGCGCTCGGCCTCCCCGTCGCCCGTCCGGACGGCCGCTTCGCCAACCGGACTCTGGTGATCGGCCCGGATGGCGAAATCGCCGCACGATACGACAAGCTCCACATGTTCGACGTCGATCTTGCCGACGGCGAAAGCTGGCGGGAATCTAATGCCTATGCACCCGGCGAGGCGGTGGTGGCCGTGGACGAGACGCCGGTCGGCCGGCTCGGCCTGACGATCTGCTACGACATCCGCTTCCCCGCCCTGTTCGAGGAACTGGGGCTGCGGCGTTGCGACGCCATCGCAATCCCTGCTGCCTTTACCGTGCCGACCGGCAAGGCGCACTGGCACCTGCTCGTGCGTGCCCGCGCGGTCGAGGCGAGCGCCTATGTCATCGCCCCCGCGCAGGTCGGCATCCACGAGGACGGGCGGCGCACTCACGGGCACTCGCTGGTGGTTGATCCGTGGGGCGAGGTGCTGCTCGACATGGGCGGGGAAGGGGCCGGCCTGAAATTTGCCGAGATTGACCCGAGGCGGATCGAGGCGGCGCGCAAGCAGGTGCCCAGCCTTGCAAACCGGCGGGCCATTCCCCAATCGAGCGGCGCATGATCGTGTTCGATCTCGATTGCCCGCGCGGCCACCGCTTCGAAGGCTGGTTCGGCTCCTCACGGGACTTCCAATCGCAGCAGGAGGGCGGCCTCATCGCCTGCCCGCAATGCGGCTCGCTCGAAATCGGCAAGGCGCCCATGGCTCCCGCGGTACCGCGCAAGGGCGGGGCTGTCGTGAAAGTGGAATCGCCGGGCGGCGTCAGCGGCAGCCAGTCGGAGGACGGCGAGGCCCCGTTGCCCATCCCGCCGGGATTGGCCAAGGCCGTAGCCCGGATCGCCGCCGCGCAGGTCGAAGCGCTGCGCTCCTCGCGCTGGGTCGGCACCGCGTTCGCCGAAAACTCGCGCGCCATGCATTACGGCGAGCGCAAGACCGAGGCGATCCACGGACAGGCCAGCGGCGAGGAAGCGCGGTCCTTGCGCGAGGAGGGCATCGCCGTCATGCCGCTGCTCGTCCCGATCGCCCCACCCGACGAGGTCAACTGACGCCCCGGCGATTGCTCTTGGACCCCTGCCGCCTTATGACGCTGCGCGGGGCGCCCGTAGCTCAGCAGGATAGAGCACAAAATTCCTAATTTTGGGGCCACAGGTTCGAATCCTGTCGGGCGCACCAGCGACCAAAGACCGCTAGACCAGTGGACTCCGCGTCAACCCCGGTCGGCGGTGCGACCGGTCAGAACGAGTAGTCGACACCGATCAGCGGGGCGTGGCCGATCGTGTCGGGCCCATCCTCGATGCTCTGCTGCCGGAGATAGTAGAGGCTGAGCCCGAGGCGCTCGCTCACTCCGTACGCCAGGCCGACGCGCGTACGCAGCCCGGTCAGACCTTCGTCGCCACCTTGGTTGTTGCTGCGCAGGGTGAGGAACAGCTCGGCGTCCGCCCGCGCGTTCAGCGGAATGCCGGTATTCAGCGGGATCGAGACGCCGAGCCTCGGGCGGAGGCGCACGCCCATCCGATCTGCGGTGTCGACGAAGCGCTGCTCCATCTGCAAGCGCGCGCGGACTATGCCGTGCGACGTCGAAAGCCGCTGCAGCAGGTACGTCTCGTTGCTCGCTCCGTCATTGAAGCGCCGCTCCACGCCGCCCGACAAGGCCATGTTGTCCGCCACCGCCTGGCTCAGCAGCAGGCGAAAGAGATAGGTGTCGGCCCGTCCATCCTCGGAAGAACGAAGGCGCTGCCCGGTCTCGAACTGCACCCCGGTATCCTCGTCGAGGTCGGCCCCGAGGGACGGGGCGATCCAGAACTCCAAGGCATCGTCATCGGCAGATGCGGCCGAGGGCAAGCCGAGCAACAGCAGGGGCAGCGCCAGTGACGCCGCCATCGAGAAGCGATTCATAAGCTCTCCAGCCGGGACAGGGGAACAGACCGGCCCGCGACGGGACCGGTCCTCTGGCTTGCGGGCTAGACCGCTTGTTCGGGGAGGTCGAAGAAATCGACCCCGCCGTCGTCGAGATCGTAATAGGCGCCCACGATCCACAGTCGCTCCTCCTGTTGGGGCTCGAGCAAGATGGGTTCGCTCTGGGTGCGCAAGCGCTGGACCACGCGGCGTACGTTGGCGCGTACCGCGTTATCCACAAGGTCGCCCTCTTCGTTGCGCGCCGCGAGGACGGCCGGAATGATGGGCTCGATCATCGGTCCGATCGAGCCGGGGAAGGTGGCGTTCTCCGTCACCACCGCGGCGGCCGCGGCAACCGCGCCGCAACGCTCGTGACCCATTACCACAACGAGCGGCACGCCGAGGACGGCTACCGCATACTCGATGGAGCCCAGCGCCAGGGTGTCGACCGTATTGCCGGCGTTGCGGATGATGAACAATTCGCCGAGCCCCCGGCCGAACAGCAGTTCGGGCGGCACGCGGCTGTCCGAGCAGGTCACGTAGGCGGCAAACGGATCCTGCCTCTGGGCGAGATCGAGCCGGCGTTGGGCGCTGGTCAGCGGGGCCATTGACGCACCGCTGAGGAACGCGCTGTTTCCCTCGCGTAGCAGGTCGAGCGCCTGCTGCGGGGTGAGTTCGGAGGCCGGCGGTGCGGGCGTCATCTCCGGCGACATGGCGCCCGTGCTCTCCTGCGCCATGGCGCCCCCGCCCAGCAGAGCCGCCGTACCCACCAGGCTCGCGCCACCCAGGATCTGCCTGCGTGTCTTCGAATACATTGTAAACTCCTCGTTGATGTCGACCCGGCTCAATCCCGCACTATCTGCGAGCGGCCTGCTTGGCCCATCAGGACCATGGACTGTCAGTGGCGCTCCGGCGTGTCTGGCGCAACCCATACCGCTATCACGCGGTCGGCGCGCCGGCACATACGCCAGGCTGCGGTTGGAGCGATGGATCGGCTGCTGCCGCATCGGCTGAGGCGGGTTGAAGAAAACCGCTCAACATCAGCAGTCGCGGGCTACTCGAGCCCGTTACTCTTCGCCCTGAGCGGCGAGGAGATCATTCACCGCCCCTTATGGCCCCGCCACCACCCGCACCGGCACGCCCTTGCTCGCGGGCGTTTGCGACAGCTCATCGTGATACCACAGCGGCACGAGCGGGTTCAGTTCCGGGAAATAGCCCGCCAGCGTCCCCTCCGGCAGATCGTAGGGGACGACTTTGAGGCCACCCACCGCGCGCAATTCCTCGTCGCGCCCGTCGGTGTCGGTCTCGAGCCGCACGGGGTCGCCCTCGCGCCAACCTCGCGCGACCATGTCTTCAGGCCGCATCAGCACGATCATTCGGCTGCCTTCCAGCCCACGGAGACGATCGGAATGGCCGTAGATGGTGGTATTGAACTGGTCGTTGGATCGCAAGGTGACGAGGTGGAAGCGTCCCTCCGCCTGGCCGATGCCGCAGGAATTGAGCGTCGTCGGGTCGGTGAATTCCGCCTTGCCGCTGTCGGTTTTCCACACTCGCTCATGGGCCGCATTGCCGCGGTAGAAGCCGCCGGGCTGGTTCATCCGCACGTTCATCTCGTGGAACTGGTCGGGCCAGGTCCGGGCGATGAGGTCGCGGATGCGGCTGTAATCCGCCTGCCATTCATCCCAGCGCAGCTTGGGACGGTCCGGCAACGTCGCCTTCGCCAGCCCGCAGACGATCGCGGTTTCGCTCTTCAATTGCTCGCTCGCCGGATCGCGCCGGCCGATCGAGCCGTAGATGTGGGAAAAGCTGTCCTCTATGGTGACCTGCTGGTTGCCGCTTTCCTGCATGTCCGTTTCAGCGCGTGCGAGGCAGGGTAGCAGCCACGCCTCCTTGCCGGGCAGGCAATGAGTGGCATTGAGCTTGGTGGCGATGTGGACGGTCAACTCCATTTCGCGCCAGGCTTGATGAACGCGGGAATGGTCGGGCACAGCCATGGCGAGATTGCCGCCGAGCCCGACGAAGCCCTTGGCGCGCCCTTCCAGCAACGCTTCGACGAAGGCGACGGTATTGTGCCCGTCCTCGGGCGGCGTTTCGAGGTCGAACAGCTCGCGGTATTTGTCGACCGGCGCCAGCTCGACCTTCTCGGTGATCCCGACCGTACGCTGCCCCTGGACGTTGGAATGGCCGCGGATCGGCGAGCAGCCCGCACCACGCCGGCCGATATTGCCGTTGAGGAGCAGCAGGTTGACCAGCAGCCCAATCGCCTGCGAACCGTGGACATGCTGGGTGATACCCATGCCGTAGATGCCCATGACGTTGTTCGCCCCGGCATAGATGTCGCCCGCACGCTCCAGCTCGGGGCGGGTCACGCCAGAATGGTGCTCAATCTCCTCCCACGAGGTCGCCTCAAGCTTGGCGAGGAACGCGTCGAAGCCCGTCGTGTGCTGAGCGAGAAATCCCTCATCGAGCTTGCGCGGGCGCCCTTCGGCTTTGGCCTGTTCGTCGAGCTCCAGCACCCGCTTCATGACCCCAATCAGCGCAGCGATGTCCCCGCCGGGGCGCACCTGGAGGTAGAGGTGGTTCATCTTCGTTGCCGGGCCGAGCGTCATCTGCTTGGGGTCCTGCGGGTCGATGAATTCGATCAGCCCCTTCTCGCGCAACGGGTTGAACACGACGATCTTGCACCCGCGCTCGACCGCTTCCTTGAGCGGGCGCAGCAGGCGCGGCGAGTTGGTGCCGGGGTTCTGGCCGAGATGGAAGATCGCATCGCAATGGCGAAGATCATCGAGCGTGCATGTGCCGACCGACGAACCGATGACCTTCTTCAAGCCCACCGAGGTCGTCTCGTGGCACATGTTCGAGCTGTCGGGCAAATTGTTGTGGCCGTAGGCGCGCGCGAAGATGGCATAGAGATAGGACGGCTCGAGCGCCGCCTTGCCGCTGGTGTAGAAGGTCACGGCCTTGGGATCGAGCGCCTTCAGCTTTGTGCCGATGGCGGCGAATGCCTCGTCCCAGCTTGTCGGCACGTAGCGATCGGTCGCCGGATCGTAGCGCATCGGGTGTGTCAGGCGGCCCTGCAATTCGAGCGCGTGTCCGTCCCAGCCGCGCAGCTCGCTGACGGTGTGGCGGGCGAAGAACTCGGGCGTACAGCGGCGGGTGGTGAGGTCCCACAGCGTTGCCTTGGCGCCGTTCTCGCAGAACTCCAGCAGGTGCGGCTCGGGCGGCTTCACCCAGGCGCACGAGACGCACATGAAGCCGCCGGGCTTGTTCTGCTCCTGCAAGGTCGCCAGCGCCATTGGCCCGGCGCGCTCTTTCAGCTCGGTGCGAGCGATGCCGCGAAGCGATCCCCAGCCCCCAGCGGCGCCGGAATAGCTCTTGGGCTGCGGGGCGTCGTCGGCCATCGGGCAATCCTTCTCTCGCGTCGTTCGGGGTGAAGGTTAGGCCTCGGGGATGGTTCCATGCAACCCGTCCTTCGGGCGCGGCGCTGTGGGTGGCGGACGCGAAGCGGCTTGTCAGCGAGGGCTGGGTGTGATTCAGCACGACGCATGGCGATTGGCGCGGGATCTGCTTGATGTTCGACCGGGAACGGCTGGTCCAGGCAGGCGCGCTTGCGGTGCTGCTGGCGCTTGGCGGACTGGCGCTGGCCGGGCCTTACGGGCTGATCGAGTGGGGCGAGAACCAGGCCCTGCTCGAGGAGCGCGAGGCGCGCATCGCCGAACTCGAGGCCAAGCGCGAGGAATACGCCAACCTCAACGAACGGCTCGATCCCGAGGCCGTCGACCCCGATCTCGCCGCCGAACTGGTTCGCCGCAACCTCAACGTCGCCCATCCGGACGATTACATCATCGAGCTCGAACCCGAGTGAGTCCAGACGTTGCGGCGCCTGCGGCACCAAGCGTTGCCATGCGCGTTGATCCCGGCATATAGGCCGCCCGAAACGGCGTAGGACGGACGGCGGGAAAGGATCGAGCGCTTGGCCAAGGCAGCAACCCCGAACACATCATCCCAGCGTTCCCAGGAGCGGCGCGCAACATCCAGGCAGAAGACCAACGGCGGTGGCGGCGAGCCGGAGGCCACCCCAGAGACTGGCGAGCAGGCCGAAGGCTTCGCCCTCCAGAGCCTTCAGGAAGCGTTCGAGACGGACCGCCGCTATCAGGCGAGCGAGGAGGAACTGCTCGCTTTTTACGAGCGGATGCTGCTCATCCGTCGGTTCGAGGAGAAGGCGGGCCAGCTTTATGGCCTCGGCCTGATCGGCGGCTTCTGCCACCTCTATATCGGCCAGGAGGCGGTGGCGATCGGGCTGCAATCGGCGCTCGACCATGAGCGGGACAGCGTCATCACCGGCTACCGCGATCATGGCCACATGCTCGCCTACGGGATCGAGCCGCGCGCCATCATGGCCGAGCTGACAGGGCGCCAGGCGGGCATCTCCAAGGGCAAGGGCGGCTCGATGCACATGTTCAGCACCGAGCACAAATTCTACGGCGGGCACGGCATCGTCGGCGCGCAGGTGGCGCTCGGCGGCGGGCTGGCGCTGGCACACCAATATCGCGGCGATGGCGGCATCTGCCTCGCTTATTTCGGCGACGGCGCGGCCAACCAGGGGCAGGTCTATGAGACCTTCAACATGGCCGCGCTCTGGAACCTGCCGATCGTGTTCGTGATCGAGAACAACCAGTATGCGATGGGCACCAGCGTCAAGCGCTCGTCCGCCGAAACCGAGTTCCACCGCCGCGGCACCGCCTTCCGCATCCCGGGCATGGAAGTGGGGGGGATGGACGTGCTCGAGGTGCGCGCCGCCGCCGAGGTGGCGTTCGCGCATGTGCGCGAGGGCAACGGGCCGGTGCTGATGGAACTGAACACCTACCGCTATCGCGGCCACTCGATGTCCGATCCGGCCAAGTACCGCACCCGCGAGGAGGTGCAGGGCGTGCGCGAGAAATCGGACCCGATCGAGCTTGCCAAGGCAGAGCTCGTTTGCATGGGTATCGCCGAGGACCGCCTCAAGCAGATCGACAAGGACATTCGCTCCCGCGTCGCCGATGCGGCCGATTTCGCCGAAAGCTCGCCCGAGCCCGAACAGGCCGAGCTCTACACCGACGTGCTGGTGGAGAGCTATTGATGGCGGCGGCGCCCGAAGCGGTATGGGCAGCCGAGGAGCGGCTCTGGCTCGAGGCGGGCGAGGCCTATCCCGAGCTCGTCGAGGCCGAGGCGGTGCTCGCCATGCCCGGGACCGGCATCATGTCGGGCGCTCAGGCCACCGAGGCGCTGCTCAATGCGCCCGCCTGGACCAGCGTGGCCATGACCCGGCGCATGATCTGCGAGGCGGGCGATGTCGTCTCGCTCGGTTACCGGGCGAACGGCGAGCGCGAGGACGGTTCGCTCTACGAGGCCTCTTGCACCAGCACCTGGCGCAAGGCCAGCTCCGGCTGGCGGCTCGTCCAGCATCAACAGACCCCAACTTCCTGACGAGCGGTGACCCGATGGCGATCGAATTGAAGATGCCCGCCCTTTCCCCCACCATGGAGGAGGGGACGCTGGCGAAGTGGCTGGTGAAGGAAGGCGACGAGGTCTCGGCGGGCGACGTGCTGGCCGAGATCGAGACCGACAAGGCCACCATGGAGTTCGAGAGTATCGACGAGGGGACGGTCGGCAGGATTCTCGTCGAGGAGGGCACCGAGGGGGTCAAGGTCGGTACCATCATCGCCGTGCTCGCGGGCGAGGGCGAGGACGCAGGCGCGATCGAGGCGCCTGCCGATGATGCCGGGCCCGTCAAGGACGAAGCCAAGGGGCGGATCGAGGACGTGCCGGGTGAGGGCAAGGATGTCGGCCGCGAACCGAGCGAGGCCGAGGTGACCAAGCCCAAGGCCGCCCCGCGCCCCGCCGATCCGGCCGTTCCCGAGGGTACCAGCATGACGAAGCTCACCGTCCGCGAGGCGTTGCGCGATGCCATGGCCGAGGAGATGCGCCGCGACGAGCGGGTGTTCGTGATGGGCGAGGAGGTCGCCGAGTACCAGGGCGCCTACAAGGTGACGCAAGGCCTGCTCGACGAGTTCGGGGCGAAGCGCGTGATCGACACGCCGATCACCGAATACGGGTTCGCCGGCATCGGCACCGGCGCGGCGATGGGGGGGCTCAGGCCCATCGTCGAGTTCATGACTTTCAATTTCGCAATGCAGGCGATCGACCACATCATCAATTCGGCCGCCAAGACCAATTACATGAGCGGCGGCCAGATGCGCTGCCCGGTGGTGTTCCGGGGGCCCAACGGTGCCGCCAGCCGTGTCGCCGCCCAACACTCGCAGAATTACGGGCCGTGGTACGCCAGCGTGCCGGGCCTGATCGTCATCGCGCCCTATGATGCGGCCGATTGCAAGGGGTTGCTGAAAGCCGCGATCCGCACCGATGACCCGGTCGTGTTCCTCGAGAACGAGCTGGTCTACGGGCGCAGCTTCGAGGTGCCCGAGCTCGAGGATTACGTTCTCCCCATCGGCAAGGCGCGGATCATGCGCGAGGGATCGGACGTGAGCATCGTCTCCTATTCGATCGGCGTTGGCCTTGCCCTCGAGGCGGCCGAGGCGCTGGCGGGCGAGGGGATCGAGGCCGAGGTAATCGACCTTCGCACGCTGCGCCCGCTCGACCGGCAGGCGATCCTGGACAGCCTCGCCAAGACCAATCGCCTGGTCATCGCCGAGGAGGGCTGGCCGACCTGCTCGATCGCTTCGGAGGTGATCGCGCTGTGCATGGATGAAGGGTTCGATCACCTCGACGCACCCGTCCTCAGGGTCTGCAACGAGGATGTGCCGCTGCCTTATGCGGCCAATCTGGAGAAGCTGGCGCTGATCGATTCGGGCCGGATCGTCGCGGCGGCGAAGAAGGTGTGCTACCGCGACTGAGAATGACCCCGCCGACCTTGCCGAGGGCCTGCCGCTAGACCAGCGGCTCGCTCTCTCCTACGCCCCGGCCGCGGCGCGCGATCCTACCCTTACGCTACTCGCACTCGATACCCGCCTCGCCGATATCCTGCGCCAGAAGAGCGAGCCGCTGATCGCCCAGCTCAAGCTCGCTTGGTGGCGCGACCGGCTGCGCGAGGACCCGGCGGACTGGCCGGGGGGCGAGCCGCTGCTGGCGAGGTTGGCGGATTGGGGCGAGGGCGCGCGCAGGCTGGAGCCGCTGGTCGACGGCTGGGAAGCGCTCCTCGCCGAGACGCTGGATGTAGCCTCGATCACCGCCTTCGCCGACGGGCGTGCGGCCGGTTGGACCGCGCTGGCGGAGAGGATGGGCTCGGAGGATGGGCGCGGCGCAATCGGCCGGGCGGCGCGGCGTTGGGCGCTCGCCGACCTCGCGCTCCACCTCAGCGCCGCCCCCGAAGCCGGGCTCGCCCGTGATCTTGCGCTCGGCGAGGATGATCAAACGGGCAGTCTTCCGCGCACGCTCCGCCCGCTGGCGGTGCTTCACGGGCTCGCGCTGCGGGCAGTGCGCCGGGGCTCGTCCGAGACGCTCGACGGACCGGGCGCGATGATGGTGGTCTTGCGGATCGGCCTCTCGGGACGCTAGGGGCGCTTACCTGTTCAATTTCGGGACGTTTATGCGATGAACCGCATGCTGCTGGGCGCCCTTGCGGCGATGGCGTTGTTGGGGATCGGCCTGTTCTGGTTGCAGGGCCGCGCACAGGTCGAGGAGGCCGCGCCGCCGCCCGAGCCGCCCGCTGCTGGCCCTACCGCCGATCCCGAGGCTCTGCCCACCGCCGATATTGCCGGGATCCGCGGCCCCGCGCCGCCGCAATCGGACGAGATCACGCGCGAGCAGCGCCGCTTCTTCCGCTTCGACCGCAACCGCGACGGGCGCATCACCCGCAACGAGATGCTCTCGACACGCACCAACGCGTTCCGCAAGCTCGACAAGGACGGGAACAACCTCCTGACCTTCGAGGAATGGGCAATCACCACCGCCGAGCGCTTCGCCGAGATGGACCGCGATGGGGACGGCGTGGTGCGGATGGAGGAATCGCTGGCCTATAATCGCGCGAGGGACAGTGCGCGGGCGGGGGCAGGGCGGTAAGCGGCGGGTGGGTCAGGCTGCAGTCTTGAGCCGCTCGCGCCCCGCCAGCCAGGCGGCCATCTCCGCCTTCGCACGGCCCGTATAGGCTTCCTTGCGCTGCTTCTTGGCGACGTCGTGCAGGGGCGGAAAGAGGCCGAAATTGACGTTCATCGGCTGGAAGCTCGCCGCTTCCGCATCGCCGGTGATGTGCGCCAGCAGCGCGCCGATCGCGGTGGTTCGGGGTGGGGGAGTCCACACGTTGCAGGCCATTTCGTCGGCCGCCATCATACCGGCGACGAGGCCGACGGCGGCGCTCTCGACATAGCCTTCGCAGCCGGTGATCTGCCCGGCGAAGCGAACCCAGGGCCTTGATTTCAAACGCAATTGCCGGTCGAGCAACAGGGGCGAGTTGATGAAGGTGTTGCGGTGCAGGCCGCCGAGGCGCGCGAACTCGGCACTCTCCAGCCCGGGGATGGTGCGGAACAGGCGGACCTGCTCGGCGTGCTTGAGCTTGGTCTGGAAGCCGACCATGTTCCACAGCGTGCCGAGCGTATTGTCCTGCCGCAACTGGACGACAGAATAGGGCCAGCGGCCTTGCGGGAACTCCTCGCAGGCGGTGCGAGGATCGTCGAGCCCGACGCCCTTCATAGGGCCGTAGCGCAGCGTTTCCACGCCGCGCTGGGCCATCACCTCGATCGGCATGCAGCCATCGAAATAGGGGGTGCTCGCCTCCCATTCCTTGAATTCGGTCTTCTCGCCCTCGATCAGACCGGCGTGGAAGGCGAGGTACTGCTCCTTGTCCATCGGGCAGTTGATATAGGCCGCGCGATCGTCCTTGCTCTCGCCCTTGTTCCAGCGCGACTGCAGCCAGCAGGTGTCCATGTCGATCGAATCGCGATGGACGATGGGCGCGATGGCGTCGAAGAAATGCAGCCGGTCGGTGCCGGTGACCTGGGCGATGGACTCCGCCAGTGCGCTGCCGGTCAAGGGGCCGGTGGCGATGATCGTCGGACCGCTTTCGGGAAGCGAATCAACTACTTCGCGGACGATCTTCACATTGGGTTGAGCTTCGAGCGCGTTCTCGACGTTCGCCGCGAAGGCCTCGCGATCGACCGCCAAGGCCGAACCCGCGGGCAACCGCGCAGCCTCGCCCGCCTCCATGATGAGCGAGGCCATCGCGCGCATTTCGTGATGCAGCAGGCCGACCGCGTTGCGCTCGTCATCGTCCGAGCGGAAGGAATTGGAGCAGACCAGTTCGGCCAGCGTGTCGCTGTGATGCGCCGCGGTCGCGCCGCCACCACCGCGCATTTCGGACAGCTTCACCCGGAAGCCGCGCCGCGCCAGCTGCCAGGCCGCCTCACAGCCCGCGAGGCCACCGCCGATGATGTGGATGTCGTGCGCCATCCGCCCCGGCTTGCGCGGCCGTCCCATCCTCGTCAAGGGAGGCGGCACGATGTCCCGGCGCGCTCTCGCCCAGAAACGGCCCTTCCTCTTGGCGAGCATCGTGGCGGCGCTCGCCTTTTATTACCTGCGCGCGGCGCCGGTGCCCGAGCTCTACCTCCTGCCAATCAAAGGGCTCGCGATGGCCTTCCTCGCAGCCTATTGTTTCGCAAGGCATTCGAGCCAGGATGCCAAGCTCATGGGCTGGGCTTTCGGCGCGGCGGCGCTGGGCGACATGGGGACCGAATTCGACCGTGCGATCGGCGCGCTGCTCTACTTCCTCAGCCATGCCCTGGCGCTCGGCGTGTACCTGCGTCACCGGCGGGCACGGCTGGAGAAGGCGGATAGCTGGATCGTCGGGCTGACGCTGGTGCTGGTCCCGCTCGCCGGGTGGCTCCTGCCTTATGATCGCGGCCAAGCGTTCGAGACCCTGCTTTACGCCGCCGCCCTCGGCGCGATGGCGGCGGGTGCCTGGGCGAGCACCTTCCCGCGGCTGAAGACGGGGGCGGGGGCGATGCTGGTGGTGCTCGCTCACCTGCTGCTGATCGCCGAGACCGGCCCGCTCGGCGGCACGCAATGGCCCGCCATCCTCGCCTGGCCGATCTATTGCCTCGGCATGTTCCTAGTTTGCACAGGCGTGATCCAGTCGCTGAGCAAGCGCGATCCGGAGCTGCGGGTGGTCAGCGCGCGCAACTAGCGCGCGGCCGCTGCCGAGCGGGCTTGCGCGAATACCTGTTCGAACTCGGCTTTATCGAGCCCGCCGGTGACCAGATAGGGGCCGACGAGATAGCCGGGCGTTCCCGCGATCCCGAGCCGCAGCGCGTCGGCGCGGTTTGCCTGCAGCTGCTCCTCGATGCCCGCATCATTCGCCAGCGCGCGTTCGATACGGGTCCAGTCGCCGCCGAGCCGCTCGACGATCTCCCGCATCACCGGCACCTCCAGCCGCCGCCGGTCGCGCATGAAGGCGTTGTGCACCTCTGGGTACAGGCCCTGCTCGCGGGAAGCGAGCGCGACCCGGGCGGCGGTTTCGGAAACGGGGCCGAAGATCGGCAGGTCGCGATAGACGATCCGCACGTCGCCCGCCTCGCGAGCCGCCTCGATCATGCCGGGATGCGCCGCGCGGCATGCGGGGCACTGGTAATCGGTGAACACGATGAGGCTGATGGCGGCCTCGCTTGGCCCTGAAGTGGGCGACGTGCGATCCGAAAGCAGCCGGTCGAGGCTGGTTTGCTGGCTGATATCGGTCCCGATCGCGGCATTGTCGCGCCAGAGCGCGTGCAGCACCGCCGCGGCGATGACCACGGCCGCCAGCGACAACCAGCCAGCGCGCGTCATCCGGCGCGCGGGCGGGGGCGGCGCGCCCGTCATGCGCCGCTACGCGTCGTCCTCGTCATCTGCGGCATTATCGTCCCGCAGATTATCGTCCTTCAGATTATCGTCACGTTCGAGCGTGGTATCGGGCCGGGTTTCCGTGGCGCCCCGGCCTACCATTTCCTCGACCACCATCTCCTCGGCCTCATTCTCGGGTGCCTCTTCCTCGTCGATCCGCACGGCGGCGACGACGTGTTCGCCCGGCGAGACATCGAACAGCCGCACGCCCGCGCTGGGGCGGCCGATGATGCGCAGGCCGCGCCCGTCCTCGCCACCATTCTCGACCAGGTGCCGCAGTTCGACGGGGAGGCGGATCAGCTTGGCGCGATCGGTCACCAGCATCAGCTGGTCGCCGTGGCAGATGGGGAAGCTGGCGACGACCGGGCCGTTCCTCCCCGGATCGCTCTCGGGCGCGCCGATATTGGTCAGGCCCTGCCCGCCGCGCCCGATCGTCCGGTATTCGTAGGCCGAGGAGATCTTGCCATAGCCGTTGGCGGTGATGGTGATGATGAACTCCTCCGCCGCCTCGAGCTCCGCCATGCGTTCAGGCGCAAGCTCGGGCTCGGCCGGATTGTCCTTCCAGCGGGCGGCGCGAAGATAGGCCTCGCGCTCCTCGGTAGTGGCCTCGACGGCATCGAGCACCGCGAGGCCGACCACCTCTGCCTTGCCCCTCAACGCCATGCCGCGCACGCCGATGCCGGTGCGGCTCTTGGTCTCCCGCGCGTTGGCGGCGGCGAAGCGGATGGCCTTGCCGGCATTGCTGGCGAGGAACACGTCCTGCGTCTCGCTCAGCAATTCGACACCGATCAGCCGGTCGCCGCTGCCCTCGACGAAGCCCATCGCGTATTTGCCGGCGGTGGGGATGTTGGTGAAGGCATCCATCGAGTTCCGGCGCACCATGCCCCCGGCGGTGGCGAACATGATGTGCAGCGCCTCCCACTCGCTTTCGTCCTCGGGAAGGGGGAGGACATTGGTGACGAGCTCGCCCTCGTCGAGCGGCAGCAGGTTGACCATCGGCCGGCCCTTGGTTTGGGCTGCACCGAGCGGCAGCTTCCAGACCTTGAGGCGATAGACTCGGCCCAGATTGGTGAAGAACAGCACCGGATTGTGGGTCGAGGTGACGAACAGCTCGATCACCGCGTCCTCGTCCTTGGTCGCCATGCCGGCGCGGCCCTTCCCGCCGCGGTTCTGGGCGCGGAAGGTGGAGAGGGCGGTGCGCTTGATGTAGCCGCCCAGCGTTACGGTGACGACCATCTCGTCGCGCTCGATCAGGTCCTCGTCCTCGAGCCCGTCCCAGGCCGGCGCGATCTCGGAGAGGCGCGGGGTGGCATAGGCCTCGCGGATGACGGCGAGCTCCTCGCGCATGACCTGGTAGAGCCGCGCGCGGTCGGCGAGGATGCCGAGATATTCCGAGATGTGCTCGGCGAGTTCCTTCAATTCGTCGCCGATCTCATCGCGGCCGAGCGCGGTGAGGCGGTGGAGGCGCAGCTCGAGAATGGCCTTCACCTGGCGTTCGGACAGGCGATAGGTGCCGCCTTCCTCGCTCGCGTTGGGCTCGATCGCCTCGACCAGCGCGATATACTGGGCGATGTCGCCGATCGGCCATTCGCGCGTCAGCAGGCGGCGGCGCGCCTCGGCGGGGTTGGGCGAGGTGCGGATCATCGCCACCACCTCGTCGAGATTGGAAACGGCGACGACGAGGCCAAGCAAGACGTGCGCCCGCTCGCGCGCGCGGCTCAGCTCGAACTTTGTCCGCCGCGAGATGACCTGTTCGCGGAAGGCGATGAAGGCGGCGATGATGTCACGCAGATCCAACGTTTCGGGCCGACCGCCGCGGATCGCCAGCATGTTGGCGGGGAAGCTCGCCTGCGCGGGCGTGTGCCGCCACAGCTGGTTGAGCACGACATCGGGCGTTGCATCGCGCTTGAGGTCAATGACCACGCGCACGCCCTCGCGGTTCGATTCGTCGCGGATGTCGGCGACGCCCTCGATCCGGCGCTCCTTGGCGGCTTCGGCGATTTTCTCGACCAGGCCCGACTTGCCGACCTGGTAGGGGATGGCGGTCAGCACGATGGACTGGCGGTCGCCGCGCGAGGTCTCGATCTGATGGCGCGCGCGCATCAGGATGGAGCCGCGCCCGGTGGTATAGGCGGCCCGCGCGCCGGCCTGGCCGAGGATCAGCGGGGCGGTGGGGAAATCGGGGCCGGGGATGATTTCGTGCAGCGCTTCGGTGGTGATCGCCGGGTCCTCGATGAAGGCGAGGCAGGCGTCGATCACTTCGCCAAGGTTATGCGGCGGAATGTTGGTCGCCATGCCGACCGCGATGCCGCCCGCGCCGTTGACGAGCAGGTTGGGGAAGCGCGCGGGGAGCACCTGCGGCTCGGAGCGCGACCCGTCGTAGTTGTCGACAAAATCGACCGTGTCCTTGTCGAGATCCTCCAGCAGGGTGTTGGCGACGCGGGCCAGACGCGCCTCGGTGTAGCGCATCGAGGCCGGCGGATCGGGGTCCATCGAGCCGAAATTGCCCTGCCCGTCGATCAGCGGCACGCGCATCGACCAGGACTGCGTCATCCTGGCGAGCGCGTCGTAAATGGCGGTGTCGCCATGCGGGTGATAATTGCCCATCACGTCGCCGACGATCTTGGCGCTCTTGCGGTAGGGCCGCCCGGCGACGAACCCGCCTTCCTGGCTGGCATAGAGGATGCGGCGGTGGACCGGCTTCAGGCCGTCGCGCACGTCGGGCAGCGCGCGGCTTACGATCACGCTCATCGCGTAATCGAGATAGCTGGTCTTCATCTCATCGACGATGTCGATGCGCTGGTAGGCGCCGGGTTCGGCCGGATCGGCTAGGATGTCGGTGTCATCGGCCACGTCGGGTGCGGTTCTCTTTTTTCGTGGGTGTAACCAGGAAGCCTAGGGGAAGGGGGGCTCCGAGGCCAGCTTTGCCGGGAGGCGGCCCGGCGATATCCGCGCTTTTTTCCACATCCGCACCCGCGGCGGGCTGCGTTAAAATTGCGTTCACCGCCCTGTTCCTAGGTGCCTTTTCCTGTCCTGGCGCATTGTCGCGAGTGAACGGGAATGTATTTGGCGGCAGCGTGCCTTGATGGTGCGGCCGCGCATGGAGAGTGAGAGCAATGATCCGATCAACCCATTTCGCCCCTCGTCGCCCCCGTGCGGGCTTGGCCTCTTCGCTCGCGATGGCCGTGCGCCTCGCCGCTGGCTCGCTCGGCGCGAGCGCGATGCTGGCCGCGCCGGCCGCGGCGCAGGACGAGGAGGAGCCCAAGCAGGATTATTCCGAGGGCTTCGTCACTATCTACCAGCCGCTCGCCGAACAGCTCAACGCCGAGGGTGCAAACGTCGCCGCAGTGACGGGACAGATCCCGCAGCTGGTGGCCGCGGTGCAGACCGCCGACGATCGCTTTGCCGCGGGCAACCTGATCCTCTCGGCCGGCAACAAGGCCAACGATCCGCAGATGCAGCGCCAGGGCCTCGAGCTGATGGTGGCGAGCGGCAAGGCTGATCCTGCCAAAATCGGCCAGCTGCAGTATTTTATCGGCACCTTGGCTTTCAATGCGAAGGATTACGCGGCAGCGCGCCAGGCGCTCGAGGCGTCGCAGGCGGCGGGCTACACCGCCACGGATAACGACATTCGCGAACTCATCGCCGAGACCTATTTCGCGGTTGATGATACCGAGGGTGCCATCGCCTACATAGACCGGGCTTCGGGGGAGTACCGCTCCGCCGGTCAGCAGGTGCCCGAACGCTGGCTGCTGCGCTCGCTACAGTCCGCCTATGATACGGACCGGGCCGAGCTTGCCAACGAGATCATTCCCGAACTGCTCGCCGCCTATCCGAGCGATCGCAACTGGCAGAACAGCCTGCAGGTGGTCGCCCAGCTAAACGACTTCACCGACCAGCAGCGGCTCGATCTGCTCAGGCTGATGCGCGAGGCGGGCGCGCTTTCCGAGCGGGCCGATTTCGTCCGCTATATCGAGGCCGCCGATCCTCGGGTGATGTCCAATGAGGTCAACTCCGTACTCGCGGCCGGGGTCGCAGCGGGCCAGTTGCAGCCGGGCGAGGCCTATTATCAGGAGGTCAAGAACATCGCCGACAGCCGCGCGTCGCAGGATCGGCGCAACGCGCCCACGATGATCCGCGAGGCGCAATCGCAAGGCGATCCGCGCTATGCCGCGGAAGCGGGCGACCTGCTCTATTCCATCGACGATTATGCGCAGGCCGAGGCGATGTACCAGCTCGCGCTCGAGAAGAACCATCCGGAGCGCGACACCATGCTGACGCGGCTCGGCATCTCGCAGGCCAAGCAGGGCAAGCTCGCTGAGGCACAGGCAAGCTTCGACCAGGTGAGCGGCGCGCGCGAGACCATCGCCGAGATGTGGTCGCTCTATGCGCAGTCGCGCATGCAGGGGGGCGCGGCCACGGCGCAGGCGGGGGTCTGAAACCCGCCCGTCAGACGTTGAATTTGAACAACAGCACGTCGCCGTCGGCGACCAGGTAATCCTTCCCCTCCTGCCGAAGCCGGCCCGCCTCGCGCGCGCCGGCTTCGCCGCGCAGCTTCACGTAATCGGCATAGGCGATCGTCTCGGCGCGGATGAAGCCGCGCTCGAAATCGGAGTGGATCGCGCCCGCCGCCTGCGGGGCCTTGGCCGCAGTCTCCACTGTCCAGGCGCGCGCCTCCTTGGGGCCGGCGGTGAAGAAGGTCTTGAGGCCGAGCAGCTTGTAGCCGGCGTGGATGACGCGGGCGAGGCCGGTTTCCTCCAGCCCCAGCTCGGCGAGGTATTCGGCGCGCTCCCCGGGTGCCATGGCCACGAGTTCGGCCTCGATCGCGGCCGACACGACCACCGCCTCGGCCCCCTCCGTCGCGGCTTTCTCGAACACCTTCTGAGATAGGGCGTTGCCCTTCGCCGCGTCCTCCTCGCCGACATTGCAGACGTAGAGCACCGGCTTGGCGGTGAGCAGCTGCGCCTGCTCGAACACCTGCGCCTCGTCCTCGCTCGCCGGCTCTACCAGCCGCGCCGGATTCCCCTCGCGCAGCAGGTCGAGCGCCTGCCCCAGCACCGCGGCGGCAAGCTTGGCCTCCTTGTCGCCGCCTGTGGCCCGCTTCTGCGCCGCGGGAACGCGCTTTTCCAGGCTCTCGAGATCGGCCAGCATCAGCTCGGTCTCGACCACCTCGGCATCGGCGATCGGATCGACGGCGTTGGCGACATGCTGGATGTCGTCATCCTCGAAGCAGCGCAGCACATGGACGATCGCGTCCACCTCGCGGATATGGCCGAGGAACTGGTTGCCGAGCCCCTCGCCCTTGCTCGCGCCTTTCACCAACCCAGCGATGTCGACGAAGGCGAGCTGCGTCGGCACGACCTTGGCGCTCTTCGCAATGGTGGCGATCTCGTCGAGCCGCTCGTCGGGCACGGCGACCTGCCCGACATTGGGCTCGATCGTGCAGAACGGATAATTCGCCGCCTGTGCGGCTTGCGTCTCGGTAAGCGCATTGAACAACGTCGACTTGCCCACGTTGGGCAGTCCGACGATCCCGCATTTGAAACCCATTGCCGCTCCCTTGTGCGCATTCCCGGTGGATCCGGCGGCGGCGATAGGCTCCGGCCGCGCAAAATGCCAGCGGGCAGGAGCGCGGGGACACGCGAGGGGTTGGGGGGCGCAGCTCGATTTCGGCGGCGGCGGTGGGGGCTGGGCACACCTTTTGCACGAAACCAGCTGTTCCATTCCGGCACAGGCTGAAATTCCTATCCAGTTTCCCCTAGTCCGCAACCCGACTCGCTGCGTATGCTAAGGTGTGGACGGGGTTAACGAGACCTTGTCTTTTCCGAAAAGGAGATTGTCTCATGAAGATCAGGTATTTGCTATCGGCCGGTGCGATGCTCGCCGCCGTTACGGTCGCGCTGCCAGCCAGCGCCGCCCCGCTGCTGTTCGATTATGCCCGCGGATCGACCACCGCCCAATTCCAGCTCGATTCCAACCCCACGCCCGATTTCGCGCGCACGGTGATCGCCGGCTCCGAGCAATTCGGCTTCAACAACGTCGCGGGCATCTATAACGGCGTTGCGGGCACCGCCAGCACGATCAGCTTCGGCACCGGCATCATCGCCGATTTCAACATCGTCGCCCCGGGTTTGGGATTCACCCAGTTTTCCGGCTCGTCGCCGGCGCTGTTCAGCGGGACCGTGCAGTCGCCGGTTTTCGCGCCGGGCTCCTACACGCTCATCAATCCGTTCTTCGGCAACGGCACCCTGAACATCTCCGAGGTGCAAACGGCCATCCCCGAGCCTGCGACCTGGGCGCTGATGCTGATGGGTTTCGCGGCCGTCGGCGGCATGGCGCGAGCCTCGCGCCGGCGCAACATCTCGGTGAGCTACAGCTAAGCTGCTCAGAAAAGTGCGGGTCAGACGCGGTCGGCCAGTGGCCGGCGGCGTCCGACCCGTGACGAGCTGCCATGGAGCGCGCCCCGACGCGCGACCCGCTACAGGGCAACGATCGTCAGGGGCTTAATCATGATGAAGCTTCTGACCATCGCAGCATAGACCCGTTCTCAGCCAGCGGGTCGTTCGTTCAAACGTCGCGATTGTGTCGCCACGACAGATGAGCAGCAAGGCAGCCGACGGGTTTGGACAATGTCCGATCCTTACGACAGGGGCCGTTTGTCAAGAATTGCGAATGTCAGGAACTTTGCCACGAAACGACGGTCAGCGAAGGGTGAAGTGGCGCAAGTGAATGGCAGGTTCCGGGAGTAGCGAACCAAGCTTTTGTGAACGCCTGTCGAGCATCAGCGGACACTTGCCTCAAGCCGCCTCCCTCTCGCGCTCGTTCTTGCGCAGGATGCCGCTCAGCCCCTTGGTGAGCTGCATCAATCCGTTCAGCCGGCTTTGCGGATCGTTCCAGGCGCGCTGGATGACGAGCTTGTTGTCCGGGCGCAGGCGAGCGGTGCCCTTCAGGCGTTCGATATAGGCGATGAGGCCGGCGGGGTCGGGGAAATCGTCCTTGTGGAAGGTGACGAGCGTGCCCCGCGCACCCACGTCGATCTTGGCGACGCAGGCCTCGATCGCCTGGAGCTTGATCTCGATCAGCTTGACGAGATTGGCGGTGGCCTCGGGCAAGGCGCCGAAGCGGTCGATCATCTCGGCGGCAAGCGCCTCGATCTCGGCCTTGTCCGAGCAATCGTTGAGGCGGCGGTAGAGCGCCATGCGCACGGCGAGATCCGGCACGTAATCCTCGGGGATCATGATCGGCGCATCGACGGTGATCTGCGGGCTAAGGCCCTCGCGCTCGGCGGTGACGCCCGCATCGCCCGCCTTGACCGCGAGGATCGCGTCCTCGAGCATCGACTGGTAGAGTTCGAAGCCGACCTCCTTGATGTGGCCCGATTGCTCGTCGCCGAGGAGATTGCCCGCGCCCCGGATGTCGAGGTCGTGGCTGGCGAGCTGGAAGCCGGCGCCGAGCGAATCGAGATCGCCGAGCACCTTGAGGCGCTTCTCTGCCACTTCGGACAAAGCGGTGTCCTTGGCGGTCGTGAGATAAGCATAAGCGCGCAGCTTGGCCCGGCCGACGCGGCCGCGCAGCTGGTAGAGCTGGGCGAGGCCAAAGCGCTCGGCGCGATGGATGATGATCGTATTGGCGGTGGGGATGTCGAGCCCGCTCTCGACGATGGTGGTCGAGAGCAGCACGTCGTAGCGCCTCTCGTAAAAGGCGCCCATCCGCTCTTCGACGTCGGTCGGGCTCATCTGCCCGTGCGCGGTGACGAACTTCACCTCGGGCACATGTTCGCGGAGCCACTTCTCGAGCTCCTCCATGTCGGCGATGCGGGGTACGACGAGGAAGCACTGGCCGCCGCGGTGATGCTCGCGCAGGAGCGCCTCGCGAATTACCATATCGTCCCAATCCATCACGTAGGTGCGCACCGCGAGGCGGTCGACCGGCGGGGTCTGGATGGTGGAGAGTTCGCGCAGACCGCTCATCGCCATCTGCAGCGTGCGCGGGATAGGGGTGGCGGTGAGGGTGAGGACGTGAACGTCGGCGCGCAATTGCTTCAGCTTCTCCTTGTGCGTGACCCCGAAGCGCTGCTCCTCGTCGACGAGCACCAAGCCGAGGTTCTTGAACTGGGTAGTTTTGGAGAGGATCGCGTGAGTGCCGATGACGATGTCGATATCGCCGCTCGAAAGGCCGTCGCGCGTCTCCTTCATCTCCTTGGGCGGCACGAGACGGGAGAGGCGGCCGACCTTCAAGGGGAAGCCGGCGAAGCGCTCGGCGAATTTCTGGTAGTGCTGGCGGGCGAGGAGCGTGGTCGGGGCGACCATCGCCACCTGGCTGCCGCCCATCGCCGCGACGAAGGCGGCTCTCAGCGCCACCTCGGTCTTGCCGAAGCCGACATCGCCGCACACCAGGCGGTCCATCGGGCGGCCGATCGACAGGTCGCCGAGCACATCCTCGATCGCCTGGTCCTGATCTTCGGTCTCGTCCCAGGGGAAGCGGTCGACGAACTGGCGGTAGGCGCTCTCCTCGGGCTCGAGCACCTCCGCCTTGCGCATGGCGCGAGCGGCGGCGGTGTGCATCAGCTCGCCGGCGATCGCGCGGATACGCTCCTTGAGGCGGGAGCGGCGCCTCTGCCAGGCTTCGCCGCCCAGCCGGTCGAGCGAGGCGCCTTCCTCGCTGCTGCCGTAGCGCGAGAGAACGTCGATGTTCTCGACCGGGATATAGAGCTTGTCTCCGCCCGCATATTCGAGCGCGACGCAATCGTGCTGGCTTTTGCCGGCCGCGATCGGCTCGAGGCCGAGATATTTGCCGATGCCGTGATCGAGGTGGACCACGAGGTCGCCACGGCCCAGCGCCTGCAATTCGGCGAGGAAGGCGTCGGAATCCTTGCGGCGCTTGCGGCGGCGCACGAGGCGGTCACCCAGCAGGTCCTGCTCGGTGACGAGTTCGAGCTCGTCATTGGCAAAGCCGGTGTCGAGCGGGAGCACCATCGCCACCGGCGTGCCCCTGGCAGAGGCGCCGAGTGCTTCCTGCCAGGTCGCGGCGGTCTTGATAGTGAGACCCGCTTCCTCGAGGATCGAGCCGATGCGCGTGCGCGAGCCTTCGGAATAAGCGGCTAGCAGCGGGCGCTTGCCGGCCTTGCCGAGCGCCTTCAGATGCGCGGCGGCGGCCTCGTATGCATTGGCGCCCTGCGAGCGTTCAGGAGCAAAGTCGCGCGCGGAGCGGAAGCCGAAATCGACTGTATTCGGACCCACGGGCTCGGCGAAAATGACCGCGCGATGGATCGGACGGGTTGCGCGGGCCTGGGTCAGTTCCCCGGCCGAGAGGTAGAGCACGGTCGGCTCGAGCGGCCGATAGGAGCCGGCGGTGGCGGCCGGCTTGGGTCCGGTGACTTCGGTCCGCTGGCGGTGGTAATCGGCGATATCGGCCAGCCGCTCTTCGCCCGCCTGGAGCGCGGCATTGTCGATCACCACGAGATCGTCCTTGGCGAGGTGATCGAACAGGGTGGCGAGCTTCTCCTCGAACAGCGGCAGCCAGTGCTCCATACCGGCGATGCGGCGCCCGTCGCTGACCGCCTGGTAGAGCGGGTCCTCGGTAGCGTGCGCGCCGAATCGCTCGCGGTAGCGGCTGCGGAAGCGGCGCACCGCATCCTCGTCGATCAGCGCCTCGCTGGCGGGGAGCAGGAGGTGGCCCTCGACTGCCTCGGTGGTGCGCTGCGTTGAGGGGTCGAACAGGCGCAGGCTCTCGAGCTCGTCACCGAAGAAATCGAGCCTCAGGCCCTGGTCCAGACCGGCGGGGAAAATGTCGAAGATCGCCCCGCGCACGGCGAACTCGCCGGTATCGACCACGGTATCGGTGCGCGAATAACCCTGTCGGCGCAGGAGTGCGACGAGGCTCTCGCGGCCGATCTCCATACCTGGGACCAGCTCGCGCACCGCCTCGCGGATGCGAAACGGGGTGAGCACGCGCTGGGTGACGGCGTTGATCGTGGTCACCAGGAGCTGCGCGCCGGCCTTGACCGGCCCGGTCTGGAGCTGGTGCAGCGCGGACAGCCGCTGGGCGCTGACCGAGAGCGCGGGACCGGCGCGGTCGTAAGGCAGGCAATCCCAGGCCGGGAACTCGATCACCTGGAGATCGGGCGCGAACCAGCGGGCGGCATCGGTGAGGGCGCGCATGGCCTGCTCGTCGGGTGCGATGAACACCGCGCGTGCGCCATCGCGCGCATGGCCGGCGGCGCGGGCAAGATCGGCCATGACCAGCGGCTGTGCGCCGCGGGCGACGGAGGAGAGGGTCAGCGGAGTGGTGGCTTTGAGGATGCGGGCGAAATTGGGCATGCGTGGCCTGAGACGGTTGAGGGGGCGGATTTATCCCGGCCGAGGCGGGGCGGGGAAGGGTTCGGGAGCGACATCGTCCCGAGTGGATCGGATGTGGGGTTGGCGCTCAGATGCGAACGTAATCGGCCTTTCGCAAGGCTTCGAGCTGCGGTCCGCGGAACGGCTCGGGCGGCTCGGACCTGCCCATCGCCCAGGCCAGCACGTCGACATCCTCTTCCTCGAGCAGCGCCTCGAACCAGGCGAGTTCGGCCTCGTCCCAGTGGGCGTTATGCGCGTCGAAGTAGCTGCCGACGAGGTAATCGGCCTCGCGCGTGCCGCGGTGCCAAGCGCGAAAGCGCGCACGGGCTAGTCGGGTGGGGGAGGGCGGCATGGCAGGGACGTAGGCGCGCCCAGCCCAGGTCGCAACAATCGTTCGAAAAACGCCGCCGCGTTTGCCATAGCGAAGCGGATGTGGCCCGAAGTGCTCAACCCCTTGTTCGCCGAGACGGACAGCCTCGAGGGCGTCGGGCCCAAGCTCCGGAAACCGCTCAAGAAGCTCGGTCTCGAGCGGGTGCGCGATGTCGCCTATCACCTGCCCGAGCGCTTCGTCGCCCGGCGCGCGGTGGCCGACCTGGACGACGCGGTGGTCGGCGAGCAGGTGGTGGTGCCGCTCACCGTCACCGAGCATCGCGGGGGGCGCTCTCCCCGCGCGCCGCTGCGCATCATGGCGCAGGATGCGAAAGGCAACGTCTGTACGATCGCCTATTTCGGCAAGGCGGCGTTCTCCGGGCGAAAAGCTCTGCCGGTGGGGGCGCAGCGCTGGGTGGCGGGTCGGCTCGACCAGTATGACCAGCTGCTCCAGATCGTCCATCCCGACCATGTCGCAGAGGACGGGTCGGAGGCGATGGGGACACTTCATGAGCCCGTCTATCGCCTGTCCGAGGGGCTGACCCAGCCGCTGATCGCCCGCCTGGTGGCGCAGGCGGTGGCACGCGCGCCCGAGCTGGGCGAATGGATCGAGCCCGGCGTGGTGGCGCGCGAAGGGTGGCCATCCTGGCGCGAGGCGCTGGCCCAAGCGCATGAAGGCGAGCATCCACAGGCGCGCGATCGGCTGGCTTATGACGAGCTGTTCGCCAACGCGCTGGCGCTGGCGCTGGTCCGCCGAGAAGGGCGCAAGCGGCGAGGACAATCCTTGCACGGCAACGGTTTGCTGCGCAGCAAGCTGGCGCTGCCGTTTCCGCTGACCGGGGCACAACAGCGTTCGATCCGCGAGATCGAGGGTGACATGGCGCAGGCCTCGCCGATGCTGCGGCTGCTGCAGGGAGACGTGGGTGCCGGCAAGACGGTGGTGGCGCTCGAGGCACTGTTGATCGCGGTCGAGGCAGGGGCTCAGGGCGCGCTGCTGGCACCCACCGAAATCCTCGCCCGGCAGCATTTCGCGACGCTTCAACGGATGACCCGGCCGACCGGCGTGGAGATCGCGCTGCTGACGGGCCGCGACAAAGGCCGCGTGCGCGAAAGTGTATTGATGGGCCTGCTCGACGGTTCGATCGACATCCTGATCGGCACGCACGCGATCTTTCAGGAAGGGGTCGAGTACCGCAACCTGGGCCTGGTGGTGATCGACGAGCAGCATCGCTTCGGGGTCGGCCAGCGGCTGATGCTTACGCGCAAGAACGCCCGCACGCCGCATACGCTGGCGATGACCGCGACGCCGATCCCGCGCACGCTGACGCTGGCGCAATATGGCGAGATGGACGTCAGCCGGCTCGACGAACTGCCGCCCGGACGACAGGCGATCGACACCGTGGTGGTCGCCGCCGAGCGGATCGGCGAGGTGGTCGAGCGGCTCGCCGCGCAGCTCGAAGCAGGCGCGCAGGCCTATTGGGTGTGCCCGATGGTGTTCGGCAGCGAGCACGACGACGTCGCCGCGGCCGAGGCACGCTATGCGGCGCTCAAGGAGCGGTTCGGCGCGACGATTGTGCTGGTCCACGGCCAACAGCCCCCGCATGTGAAGGACGCGGCGATGGAGCGCTTCGCCAGTGGCGAGGCGCGGCTGCTGGTGGCGACGACGGTGATCGAGGTCGGCGTCGACGTGCCCGATGCGACGCTCATGGTGATCGAGCAGGCCGAGCGCTTCGGCCTTGCCCAACTCCACCAGCTGCGGGGGCGGGTGGGGCGGGGTGAGAAACGCTCGGTCTGCGTGCTGCTGCGCGGCGGCGAGCTGTCGGAGACCAGCGCCCGGCGGCTGGCGCTGATGCGCGAGACGCAGGACGGCTTTCGGCTGGCCGAGGAGGATCTGCGATTGCGCGGCGGCGGCGAGCTGCTCGGCACTAGGCAATCGGGAGAAGAGGGCTTTCGCATCGCCAGCCTGGAACAGGTCCAGCGCCTTCTGCCGATGGCGCATGACGATGCCCGGCTGCTGATCGAGCGCGATGGTGGCGATGGGGGCGCGCTCGAGGGCACGCGCGGTGAGGCGGCGCGGGTGCTGCTTTACCTGCTGGAGCGCGATTGGGGCGTGCGGCTGCTGCGCGGCGGGTGATCTCCGGTCGCGCGGATCGAACCCGGCCAGGTGCGTGCCCTGATCTTCGCGCAAGGGCATACGGGCAGCACCCTGCTCGAAAGGCTGATCTGCGCGACCGGCCGGTTCAGCGGCTACGACAAACTGCTCGGGCAGGCGGGATCGGCGGTGTTCCTTCCGGTCCGCTATATCGAAGGTCATGCCCGGTTTCGCCCCCGCCGCCACTTCGCGCGCCACGTGAAGCCTTACCACCTGTTCCGAGACAGGGTGCAGGCCGGGTCACGCCGTGCCGATCCAGGGACTTTCCTCACGGAAATGACGGCACGCGGCTATCGCATCCTGTTCCTGCGGCGCGAGAACATCTTGCGCCATGTCACCTCGAACTGGATGGCAGAGGCGCGGCGGAGCGACCACAAGACCGATGATCGCCCGGAGACGGCCATCATCAGGGTCGACCGCGCCCGGTTGCGCGGGGCCGTGGAGGAGAAGGAAGGGTTCGCCGCGGAGAAAGAGCGGGCGATCGCGGGGATCCCGCATCATCCGATCATCTATGAGAGGGACCTCGAGATTGCCGACCGGCACTAGGCGACGATCGACGAGGTGATGGATTTCCCGGGCCTGCCGAGTGCCCCCGTCGCCACCGATCTACGCAGGATCAACACAAGGCCGCTCGACCGGATCGTGGCGAATTACGACGAGGTGCACGCCTGGAGCCGAGAGCTTGGCCGGGGTGGCGATCTTTAGCTGAAACTGGGCCAACGCGCGCCTGAAAGACAGAGCACCTCGCTTCCAGATCCTCGTTTCATTCGGCGGTCCGTCTCGCCAGTGAGTTTACTTGTTCGCAAGGAAATCGAACGATAACGCGGCCGCGAGGGACGGGGGACAAGAAGATGATTCGCAAGGGTTTACTGGCCGCGGCGCTGCTCGCCGCGAGTTCGTCGGCGATCGCCCAGACGATGCCGCTCGAGGATGCGGCGCTGATGTTCGGCAGCCGTCAATCGGTGGAATATATCAGCCTGTCGCCTTCGGGCGAGAAGATCGCCGTCATCGCCCCGAGCGGTACGCATGGCGAGCGGCTCCTCGTGGTCGATCTCGCCGGTGACGCGACACCGCGCGCGATCCTCAACAATTCCGACAAGATGACCGATATCGGCTATTGCGACTGGGCAACCGAGAGCCGGCTGGTCTGCGGCATCTTTGTGCTGACCAACCAGACGGGCCGGCTGCTCGGCTTCACCCGGCTGGTATCGGTGGATGCGACCAGCGGCAAGATCGAGGTGATCACACCCCAGCTGAGCGATCGCGCCTTGTACAACAACCAGCACGGGGGCTCGATCCTCGCGCTCGATGTCGCGGACCGGCCGAACCGCATCCTGATGACCCGCCAGTTCGTGCCCGAAAGGAGCACCGGCACGCGCCTTGCCAGCGACAAGGAGGGGTTGGGGGTCGAGGAGATCGACATCACCAACGGGCGCACCTCCAACGTGGAGCAGCCCGCAGAAGACGCGGTCCGCTACATCGCCGACGAGAACGGCCGGGTGCGGATCATGGTGCGCCAGCCGTTCGATACGTCGGGCAATATCGGCAGCAGGCAGATCTACTACTACCGGGCGAAGGATGACGATAGCTGGCGCAATCTCGGCGAGGCGCGGGTCGATGCCCAGACCCTCACCGGCTTCTATCCGGTCGCCGTCGATACGGCGCGCGACGTTGCCTATGGTTTCGACACCAAGGACGGCTACACCGCGCTCCTTGCCATCGCGCTCGACGGCAGCGCCCGGCGCGAGCAGGTGCTGGCGCGCGGGGATGTCGATGTCGACCAGCTCATCCGCATCGGCCGGCGAAACCGGGTCGTAGGCGCCAGCTATGCGACCGAGAAGCGCCAAGTGTCCTATATCGATGCCGAGCTCGCCAAGTTCGCCGAGGACCTGGGCGCGGCGCTGCCCGGCAAGCCGCTGGTCGATATCGTGGATGCCAGCCAGGACGAGAGCGAGTTGCTCGTCATCGCCTCGAGCGATACCGATCCGGGCATGGCCTATCTCTACGACAAGGCTTCGCGGCAGCTGAACGAGCTGCTGCCGCTGCGCGATCGCCTCCGCGGCGTCGAGATGGCACCGATGACGCCGGTATCCTTCCCCGCCGCCGACGGCACGATGATCCCGGGATATCTGACGCTGCCGCCGGGTATCACCGAGGCCCGCGACCTGCCGGCCATCGTCCTGCCTCATGGCGGGCCTTCCGCACGCGACGAATGGGGCTTCGACTGGCTGGTGCAGTTCTTCGTCAGCCAAGGCTACGCGGTGCTCCAGCCCAATTACCGCGGCTCGTCGGGCTATGGCAGCGCCTGGTTCGGCCGCAATGGCTTCCAGGCTTGGGAAACGGCCATCGGCGATGTCAACGATGCCGGCCGGTGGCTGGTCTCGCAAGGCATGGCCCGCCCCGACCGGCTGGCGATCGTCGGCTGGTCCTATGGCGGCTATGCGGCGCTGCAATCCCAGGCGGTCGATCCGGCGCTCTACAAGGCGGTAGTGGCAATCGCTCCGGTGGCCGATCTCGAATTGTTGCGTGAGGAAAGGCGCGGCTTCACCAGTTTTGCGCTGGTTGACCGGTTCATCGGCCGCGGGCCCCATGTCCGCCGGCAGCCCGGCGGAGAACGCTACCTCGTTCCAAGCGCCGGTGCTGCTGTTCCACGGCACGGTCGACCAGAACGTCGACGTCGGCCAGTCGCGGCGGATGAAGGAACGGCTCGAGCGCGCGGGCAAGCAGGTGAGCTATGTCGAGTTTGACGGCCTCGCCCACAGCCTTGACGACAGCGAAGCGCGGGTGCGGATGCTCACCGAGACTGCGCGTTTTCTCGATGCAGCGCTCGGCAGCTGATGCAAGAAGGGCGGCCTCTCGGGTCTCGATCTCGCCCGCCGATCAACGAATGGAGATCAGCCGGAGGGCGGCTCCAACGCTATGAATCGGGACACTTGTCGAGTTGGGCACGGGGGTGAAGCGGACCTTGTCTGCTATTGCGCTTACCATCGCACGCCACGTAATCGGCGAAGGTCGCGCTCGGCAGCGAACGGGGTTGCCGCCTTTCGTACCCGTTCAATCAGCGCGACACGGTCCCATCTATCGACCATGAGCGATGGCCTGCCCGACGATCTATCCCGCCCGGTGCCGCGTGGCCGGGCCGAGCGCATGGGCCAGTTCGGCCGGCTGGCGGGCGGGGTCGCGGGCGGGATGCTGGCTGAAGGTGCGCGGCGACTGGCGGGGGGCGAGCGGCCGCGCATGCGCGACATGCTGCTGACGCCGGGCAATGTCGGGCGCGTGGCCGAGCGGCTCTCGCACCTGCGCGGCGCCGCCATGAAGCTGGGCCAGATGATCTCGATGGATGCCGGCGACATGCTGCCGCGTGAGCTCGCCCAGATCATGGCGCAGCTGCGCGAGAATGCTCATCATATGCCGCCACGCCAGCTCGAAAGCGTGCTTGCGGCGGAGTGGGGGAGGGACTGGCGACGCCTTTTTCGCCTGTTCAATCCGCGGCCCTTCGCGGCCGCCTCGATCGGCCAGGTCCACCTCGCCCAGCTGCGCGACGGGCGCGAACTAGCGATCAAGGTGCAGTATCCGGGTGTTGCTGCGAGCATCGACGCCGATGTCGACAATGTCGCGATGCTGCTGCGTGTCTCGCGCCTGCTGCCGCCCGAGCTCGACATCGCGCCGCTGCTCGCCGAAGCGAAGCGGCAGCTCGCCGACGAGGCGGATTACCTGCGCGAAGCCGCCTATCTCGAGCAGTACCGCGAGACGCTCGGGAATACGGAGGCCTATCGTGTTCCGGGGCTCGAACGCGAGCTTACCACGCGCTCGATCCTCGCGATGGAATACCTCGCCGGACGGCCGATCGAGGCACTCGAGACTGCGCCGCTCGAGGCGCGCAATCGCGTGGTGGCAAGCCTGTTCGATCTGACCTTGCGCGAACTGTTCGACTTCGGGCTCATGCAGACCGACCCCAATTTCGCTAACTACCGACTCGCGCCGGACAGCGATCAGCTGATCCTGCTCGATTTCGGGGCGACGCGGGTTATCGCGCCCGAGGTCGCCTCACGCTATCGGAGGCTGCTCGAGGCCGGGCTGAGCGAGGACCGCGCGGCGATCCGCGAGGCGGCGGTGGCGGCGGGGTTCCTCTCGGGCCAGGCCGCCGAGCGCCATGCCGGGCGGCTCGATGCGATCATCGGCATCATTGTGGAGCGGGTGGGAGGAAGCGGACCGATCGACTTCGGCGACCGGCGCTTCGTCGGCGCGATCAGCGAACACGGCCGGGCGATCGCCGAGGACCGCGCCGCCTGGCATATCCCGCCCGCCGAACTGCTCATCGTGCAGCGCAAGATCAGCGGCATGGCGCTATTCGCCGCGCGCATGGGAGCCAGGCTCGACGCGCGGCCGATGGTCGAGGCCCGGTTGGCCGAATATGCCGGGGGGACGCCGCGCGCCGCCCCGGCCATCATCGATCAGCGCGAATAGAACTCGACCACGAGGTTGGGTTCCATCGTCACCGGGTAGGGCACCTCGTCGAGCTTGGGCACGCGGGTGAAGCTGACCTTGTCGGTGCTGTCGGGCGCGACGTAATCGGGGATGTCGCGCTCGGGCAGGCTCTGCGCCTCGGCGATGAGCGCCATCTCCTTGGCCTTCTCGCCCAGGCTGATCACGTCGCCCGGGACCACCCGGCGGCTGGCAATGTTGCACTTCTCTCCGTTCACCCGGATATGACCGTGATTGACGATCTGGCGCGCAGAGAAAACGGTCGGCGCGAACTTGGCGCGATAGACCACCATGGCGAGCCGCTGTTCGAGCAGGCCGATGAGGTTCTGGCCCGTGTCGCCCTTCATCCGGCTCGCCTCGTCATAGGTGCGGCGGAACTGCTTCTCGGTGACGTCGCCGTAGTAACCCTTGAGTTTCTGCTTGGCACGCAGCTGGAGGCCGAAATCGCTGATCTTGCTCTTGCGGCGCTGGCCGTGCTGGCCTGGGCCGTAGGAACGGCGATTGACGGGGCTGTTCGGCCGGCCCCAGATGTTCTCGCCCATCCGGCGGTCGAGCTTGTGCTTGGCGCTGGTGCGCTTGGTCATTGTAGTCTTTCCAATCTGCTGGATCGCCGATGAGGGGCGACCTTCAACCCGGTATCGCACCGGCAGGTCTTCGAAGCGAAGTCCTGCCGCGGCCGCCGCTTCACCGGGATGCGGGGCCAATCTGCTGGAAGCGCGCGCCCTTAGCAGGTGGGCGGCGTTCGTCAAGGTTTGAGCGGGGACGCTCGACACGGCGCGCGGAGCAGGCCATGGCCGCGCGGATGGACGAGGCGATGGATCCGCAAGCGTGCCGCGACATGGCCGAGGTGCGCGCCGGCGTCGATGCGACCGATCGGACGCTGATGGCGCTGCTCGAGCGGCGCTTCGGTTACATGCGCGCTGCCGCCCGGATCAAGGCGCGCCGCGAGACGGTTCGGGACGAGGTACGCAAGGTCGAGGTGATCGCCGCCGCCCGGGCCGATGCCGCCCTGCGGGGGCTGCCGGCCGAGGCGCTCGCCGCGATCTGGGAGCGGCTGGTTGAGGCCTCGATCGCCTACGAGTTCGAGGAATGGGATCGCTTGCGGCGTTGACTACAGGCGGCTCGACCGTGCTCCGGAGTTCACGGGTGTGGGCCCTTCTCAGGGGGATCGATGCGCGCGCCGCTGGATCGATGACTGCATAGCCGCTGCTGGCCTCGCACAGGGTCGTCCGTAGATGGAGCTGCCCCAACGAACCCGAAATCACCTCAGATGAAGTGTAAGATGTTGACGGTAAACACTTGATATGTTTGCCAACAACTACCGTCGTTTCTGTAGGGTGCTGAGGACGCCGCGCAAGGTCCGCACTTCGAGGTGGTTCCACCCGGGCTTGGTGAGCAGCGAGCGCAGATTGCGGCGGGTCGCCTCGGCGCGACCTTCGGGGTAATAATAACCGCGCGGCAACAGCAGTTCGTCGAAATGCGCGACGAGCCCTTCAAGCTCGGCTTGCGAGGCGGGCGGGAGCAATTCCTCGACGGTTGGCACGGCGAGGCTGCGGTTCTTCGACAATTCGTAAGCCAGAAGGATCACTGCTTGAGCAAGGTTGAGGGAGGGGAAGCCGGGATTGACCGGCACCGTGACGATGGCGCGGGCGAGGGCAACGTCATCGGTCTGGAGGCCGGAGCGTTCAGGCCCGAACAGGATCGCGGCACGGCCCTGCTGCTCGCCGATCGCACGAGCGGCCTCTTCCGGCGAGAGGACGGGCTTGGTGACGCCCCGTTTGCGCACGGTTGTGGCATAGACGTGCGCGCAATCGGCGGTGGCCTCGGCAACGGTCTCGAACACCCGGGCGTTTGCAAGCACCTCGTCGGCGCCGGCGGCGGCGGGAGTGGCGGCGGGATTGGGCCAGCCGTCGCGAGGGAGCACGAGCCGCAGATCGGTGAGCGCGAAATTGAGCATCGCGCGGGCGGCCTTGCCGATGTTCTCGCCGAGTTGGGGGCGGACCAGGACGATTGCGGGCGCCTTCTCCGCACTGTCCGAAGCGGTCATCGCGTCCCCGCAAGGCTCGGAGTCAAGAAGAACACCTCACCCCTCGGCAATATCGCGCACATTGCTGGCGAATTCCTCGAAATCGCGCGCTTCGGAGAAATCGCGGTAGACCGAGGCGAAGCGGATATAGGCGACCGGGTCGAGCTGGCTGAGGCCATCCATCACCATCTCGCCGATGCGCGCCGCGGGCAGCTCGCTTTCGCCGGCGGTCTCGACCTGGCGCTGGATGCCGGAGACCAGCTGGCCGATCCGCTCCTCGGCGATGGCGCGCTTGCGGCAGGCGAGGAGCACCGATTGCTCGAGCTTGGCGCGCTGGAAACCTTCACGCCGGCCGTCGGACTTAATCACCCGCACCTCGCGCAGTTGGACGCGCTCGAAGGTGGTGAAGCGCGCGCCGCAACTGGAGCATTGGCGGCGGCGGCGGATCGCGCCGTTGTCCTCGGCGGGGCGCGAATCCTTTACCTGGCTGTCGTCATGCGCACAGAACGGGCAACGCATCGCGGGCGCAGCTAGGGACGCAGCCGCTTGTAGAGCATGTAGCCCGCGCCTGCGGCAAGGCCCAGCGGCCAGGTAACGAAGGGCAGCACGCCGGCGGCCACCGCACCCACTGCGCCGCCGATCAGCACCGGCTTGGTCGAGGGATGGGCCATGCCCCCCCTAGCCATGCCCTTCACCTCGGCGGTGGCGTCGGCGATGAGGTCCTCGCCCGGGGGAGGTTCGCCATGCGGCGAGCGGTGGGGATCGTCCATGGGTCAGCGCTCCGGGTAGACGGGAAAGGCGGTGGTGAGATCGGCGACCTTGTCTCGCACGCCGGCTTCGACGTCCGCACTGCCATCCTCGCCGTCGCGGCCGATGCTGGTGACGACGCGGGCAATCAGCCGGCCGACCTGCGTGAACTCGACCGGGCCGAACCCGCGCGTGGTGCCGGCGGGCGTGCCGAGGCGGATGCCGCTGGTGACGAATGGCGAACGCGGATCGAAGGGGATCGCGTTCTTGTTGCAGGTGAGATGCGCGCGGTCGAGCGCCGCCTCGGCGGCCTTGCCGGTGACGTTCGCCGGCGTGAGATCGACCAGCAGGGAATGGTTGTCGGTGCCGGCCGAAACGATCCGCAGGCCTTCGTCGGCAAGGCTGGCGGCGAGCGCGCGAGCGTTCTCGACCACGCGGTGGGCATAGGTCTTGAAGTCTGGGCGCAGCGCCTCGCCGAATGCGACCGCCTTGGCGGCCACGATATGCATCAGCGGGCCGCCCTGCATGCCGGGGAAGACCGCCATGTTGATGGGTTTGGAGAGCGCCTCGTCGTTCCACAGGATGACGCCGGAGCGCGGGCCTCGGAGCGACTTGTGCGTGGTGGTGGTGACGATGTCGCAATGCGGGAAGGGCGAAGGATGCGCGCCGCCCGCGACGAGGCCCGAGATGTGGCTCATGTCGCATAGCAGCGTCGCGCCCACCTCGTCGGCGATCTCGCGAAAACGTGCGAAATCCCAATGCCGCGAATAGGCGGTGCCGCCGCAGATAATGAGCTTGGGACGGTGCTCGCGCGCGGTCGCGGCGACTTGATCCATGTCGATCAGCTCGTCCTCGCGGCGCACCCCATAGGCGACGGGATTGAACCACTTGCCACTCATGTTGACCGGCGAGCCATGCGTAAGGTGGCCGCCCGAAGCGAGGTCGAGCCCCATGAAGGTGTCGCCCGGCTCGAGCAGCGCGAGGAACACCGCCTGGTTCATCTGCGAACCCGAATTGGGCTGAACGTTGGCGTATTCGCAGCCGAACAGCCGCTTGGCCCGTTCGATCGCCAGGTTCTCGATCTCGTCGGCATGCTCGCAGCCGCCGTAATAACGCCGGCCGGGATAGCCCTCGGCGTACTTGTTGGTGAACACCGATCCGGCCGCTTCGAGCACCGCGGGGCTGGCGATGTTCTCCGACGCGATCAGCTCAATCCGGTCGCGCTGGCGTTCGAGTTCGCGGCCGATGATGGCGGCGACATCGGGATCGGCGCTGGCGAGATCGTCGTACCAGAAGCGCGAGGGGGCGGGGGCGAGGGCGGGAGAGGTGCTCATGCGTCGATGTCCTGCGCCAGGCGGCCGAGCTTGTCGACCCGGCGCTGGTGGCGCCCGCCCTCGAACTCGGTGGATAGGAAGGCCTCAAGGCAGGCCCTGGCGAGCTCGACGCCGATCAGCCGCGCGCCCATGGCGATGATGTCAGCATCATTGTGCGAGCGCGCATAGCGGGCCGAGACCGGCTCGCTGACCAGCGCACAGCGGACATTGGGGTTGCGGTTGACGGCGATCGCGATGCCGATGCCGCTGCCGCACAGCGCGACGCCGCGCTCCGCCGCGCCCGATGCGACCGCTTCGGCGAGACGATAGCCGAAATCGGGGTAATCGACCGATTCGGCGGTGTGCGTGCCCAGATCGTCGACCGTATGCCCGGCATCGCGCAGAAATTGCAGGAGTTCCGCCTTCAGTTCGAGCGCGGCGTGGTCACAAGCAATGGCGATCTTCATGGCGCTACATTGATAGGCATGCCGTGCCGCCCGCGCCACCTCCAATCGCAAGCGGAGTGGGCGCTATCGTAGCGCTTACCGACCCTTGCCGGATCCGCGCGGACAGAAGCTGCGGCCATCGGCGGCCTGCGCTCGAGGAACGGGGCCTAGGAAGCCGGGATTGGCTCGGTTCGCCGCCGTTTGCGATGGGATCCCGAGAGCCGGCTCATCACGCCCCCGACCATGCCCCGCGCAATCATCGGCGCGTCGATGGCGAGGGAGGAGACGAAACCCCGCAGTTCGGAGAACTCGCGACGCAGAAGGAGGCGGGCAAACTCGAATGGCATGTGTTGCCCGTAATAGCGGCACCATCGCCGGCGCGCATTCCTCAGGAGCTGCGGATCCTCGTACAGCCCACCCTCGCCAAAATGCTTGTCCAACACCCTGAGATGAGTGCGAAGAAGCCTCGACGGTCGCTGGGTCGCCTGCCCGCTATGCTTGCGGCGCGCGATCACAAAGGCGGGGTGGCTGGCGATCGTGCCTATCGAACACAGCCGCAGGCTGAGGTCGCTGTCCTCGTTCGATCGCAGCGCCTCGTCATATCCGCCCACTTCGACCAGCGCTGCGCGATCATAGGCGCTTTGCGATGGACCCGGCGTCACGTTGAGCGCGACGTAGCCGGGGTCGCGGGTTTCCATGGGATGAGGGAGCGAACCCGCGGTGATCGCGTTGCCCGCTTCCATGTGGTGATAGGCGCCAAACACCATCACCGCATCGGGATGCGCGGCAAAGCCCTCGAGGAGGGCTGCGATGCCGCCGGGCAGCAGCGCGTCATCGGCATCGAGGAAGATCACCCTGGAACTGATCGCCAGGGCCAGCCCCGCATTGCGCGCCGCGGAGACGCCGCCATTGGGCTGGGAGACGACCTCGACCCCTGCATAGGCGCGCGCGAGTTCGGCGGTGCGGTCCTGCGAGCCGTCATCGACGACGATCACGCGCGGCCGGGGCTCCTGAGCGAGCGCGCTTTCGATGGTAACGCCGATGAATTCCTCAGCATTGTAAGCGGGGATGACGATCGTAACCTCCGCCTGAGCCATGAGTATCCCCCTCAGTCCCGATCCCGCGCCTGGAAGCGGTGGCGCCAACGCGCAGATAACTCAAGCGCAAAGGACGTGCAGATCGCGGCGCCTCGAGAGGCCCCGGCTTCTCGAACGCCGTTGCCCGCTTAGGCTTCCGCCTCGGTCAACACCGGGATACGCGGCGCCGCGCGAAGGCCCCTGTTGGTGATCAGACGGTTGCGAAGTGCAGGAAGCGCGTAAGCGGCATCGAACAGCGCCGCGAGCGGCGCGCCGGCCAGTGCTATCCTGCCAAAGGCGACCCGGCGCAGAAACTTGCCCCAAACGGAGGTCGCGCGAAGCCATTTAAACTGGAACTCGGGCATCTGGCGAATGACATACATGATGTACGGGGAGGTGTCCTGGTAGTGCTCGAAAAGCCACGAATACCAGCGCGCCTGGTCGACTTCCCGCTGACGGTTCCAGGGCTTGGTCCCTTGCGCGTGGATCACCACCGGCAGCCCCGAAACCAGCACCCGCGCGCGTTCGCGCATGGTAAAGGCAAGCGGGCCGAACACCTGCAGAATGTCACGACCACGGCGAAGGAAATGGAGCGGGATATGCGCGAATTTGGTCGACCCGAGGAGGGCCGTCAGGACGTCCTGATCCCCCATCATGTGCACCGGGCGGCGGCGGTAATCGGCCGCCTGAGCACCCAGATATTCCTTGCTCCCGAGCATCTCGGCCCAGCAGTCGACCAGCTCGCGATGACGGCGCGAAATGCGAAGGAAGCAGGAGTTTGCGGTAAACGGGAGGCTTCGCCCGAACGGCAGGTTCCAGCTTCGGGTGCGAAGACCGTCGTGGTCGCAGCGGGCTCCCCAGCGAGCTTCCTCGGCCACGATGATCGCGTCATCAGGCGCGGCAGCGAGGACCGAATGAAGATCGCACGTCACAAGGAGATCAGAGTCGAGCCAAAGTACATCTTCGTATCCATCGTCGAACGCGGACAAGAAAACCGCAGGCTTAACATTCCAGCCTTGGTTGGAAGGAAGTTCAGCCGGTCGCCAATCGATATTGGGAAACTGCGCGACCCACGAGGGGAAATCATCGTTCGCGGGGTTGTGGTAAAGCCTCATACGAGCGTGGGGCATCGCTCGCATCAGGCTCGCGACCAGGATCCTGACGCCATCCTCGCATTCCGGCCGGTTTTCATAGGCACAGATTAACGGCGCCCGATCCCGAATCATCTATTCGCCCTCGCCAATTCAATACGCGAGGGGAACTGCCGATAATGTCAGGGAAAAGCAACGTCCGGACTAGTGAATCGCCAGACTATTTGAAGATTGTCCAACAATAGTACAGTTTCTACATAAGTTAACGATAATTAACGATGTTCGATCCTTATCGCCTCATTGATCGAGGAACGAGCGCATCTTGCGGCTGCGGCTCGGGTGCTTCAGCTTCCTCAGCGCCTTCGCTTCGATCTGGCGGATCCGTTCGCGCGTCACCGAGAACTGTTGGCCGACCTCCTCAAGGGTGTGATCGGTATTCATGCCGATGCCAAAGCGCATCCGCAGTACGCGCTCCTCGCGCGGGGTGAGCGAGGCGAGGACGCGGGTGACGGTCTCCTTGAGGTTCGACTGGATCGCCGCGTCGACCGGAATGACCGCGTTCTTGTCCTCGATGAAGTCGCCCAGGTGCGAATCTTCCTCGTCGCCGATCGGCGTCTCGAGGGAGATCGGCTCCTTGGCGATCTTCATCACCTTGCGGACCTTCTCGAGCGGCATGCCCAGGCGCTCGGCCATCTCCTCGGGCGTGGGCTCGCGGCCGTGCTCGTGCAGGAACGTGCGGCTCGTACGCACCAGCTTGTTGATCGTCTCGATCATGTGGACCGGGATGCGGATGGTGCGCGCCTGATCGGCGATCGAACGGGTGATCGCCTGGCGGATCCACCAGGTCGCATAGGTCGAGAACTTGTAGCCGCGGCGGTACTCGAACTTGTCGACCGCCTTCATGAGGCCGATGTTCCCTTCCTGGATCAGGTCGAGGAATTGCAGCCCGCGATTGGTGTATTTCTTGGCGATCGAGATGACCAGGCGCAGGTTCGCCTCGACCATTTCCTTCTTGGCAATACGCGCCTCGCGCTCGCCCTTCTGGACCATGTTGACGATCCGGCGGAACTCGTTGAGGCTCATGCCGGTGGCGGCGGCGATATCGGCGATCTCGGCGCGGATCCGCTCGACGCCCTCGCCCTCGCTGGAGGCGAAGGCGGCCCACTTCTTGTCCTTCTTGGCGTTCGCGGCGAGCCAGGAATCGTCAAGCTCGTTGCCCATGTAGGCGTCGAGGAAGTCCTTGCGCTTGACCTTGTGGCGTTCGGCCAGGCGCAACATCTGGCCGCCGAGCGCGGTCAGCCGGCGGTTGAAGGCGTAGAGGTTGTCGACCAGGTACTCGATCTTGGTCGCGTGGAACTGGACGCTCTCGACCTCGGCGGTGAGCTGCTCGCGCAGGTCCTCGTATTTCTTTTCGCGCGCTTTCGGGAAATCCTCGCCGCGGCCGAGGATGTCGACGCGCTCGGCCTGGAGCTTCTCGAACTTGCCGAACAGGTCGGTGATGCGCGCGAAACGCTCGAGCGCATCGGGTTTGAGCGCCGCTTCCATCTGGGCGAGGGACATGGTGTTGTCGTCCTCGTCCTCCTCCTCGCGTCGGCGGGGGGCGGAACCCTCCTCGTCCTCGTCCTGGGAGGTTTCGGGCTCTTCTTCCTCCTCTTCGTCCTCCTTGTAGGACGGGCCGGCGGTGGCCTCGGAGATTTCGCCGGAGTCGTCGTCGCCGTCCTCCTCCATCTTGTCGACCGGCGGCTCCTTGGAGAGCATCGCGTCGAGGTCGAGGATTTCGCGCAGTTGCATCTGGCCGTTGTTCAGCGCTTCGGACCACTGGATGATGGCGTGGAAGGTGATCGGGCTCTCGCACAGCCCGATGATCATCATGTCGCGCCCGGCCTCGATCCGCTTGGCGATGGCGATCTCGCCCTCGCGTGACAGCAGCTCGACTGCGCCCATCTCGCGCAGATACATGCGGACCGGGTCATCGGTCCGCTCGCCGGTGCCGGCAGGCCTCTTCTTTTCGGGAACGTTCTGATCGTCGGCGGCGCTGTCGTCGTCGGAGTCGGAGCCTTCGGGCTCGTCCGGCCGGCCTTCCGCGTCGCCCGATTCCTCGGCACCTTCCTCGTCGTTCTCGACGATGTTGATGCCCATCTCGTTGATCGCGGCCTGGATGTCCTCGATCTGGTCGGACGACATCTCGCCGGGCGGCAGCGCCTCGTTCAGCTCGTCATAAGTGAGGTAACCGACCCGCTTCGCCTTGGCGATGAGCTTCTTGATCGATGCCTCGTTGAGGTCGATGAGCGGGGCATCCTCGCTCTCCTTGGCCTGTGCTTCCGACGCCATCTGACTAATTTCGAACTCGCTTCATGTGGTTTCCTGCGACCGATACGTTCGATCGGCCGTATCGTATCCCGTTTGTACCGGGTTCACCTTGCGGCGCGCCAGTTGCCCGATCCGCGCCTCCATTGCCAGCTTCGTCGTCCTCAGCCGCTGCTGCTCGGCGAAGGCAGCCTCGGGGTCGATCGTGAACCGCGCCGTTGCCGCCGCGATCGCCGCCTCGAGCGCCGGCCGCTCGACGAGCAGCGTCACTGCTTCGGCCAGATCCGCGCCGGCCTCGGCCGGATCGTGACCCGGATCGAGAAACGAATAGCGCAGTTCGCCATAGGGCGCTTCACCGACGGCGGCGGATATGGGGCGCAGATTTGCGCCTTCAAGCGGCTCGGCCTGTTCGACGAGGCGCTCGATGGCGGGCGCGAGGTGCGGATCGGCGGCGGCGAGCTGGAGCAGTGCCTCGGCGTTGCGGGCGATCTCTCCAGGATGGCGCGCGAGGCCGGCGAGAACCGCCTGGGCAAAGTTATCGCGCGCGCCGCCTTGCGCGGTTCGCCTGAGCTCGGCGGTGCGCTCGGGCTGGAGTCGCGGGGCGGCAGGGCGGTGGGCATGGAAGGTGCTTGCCCGAGCCTCGCGCGGCGGGAAAGCGAAGGCGGAGAAGCGATCGAGCAAGTCGCGGCGGTAAAGCGCGCGGATATCGCGTTCGGCAATGGCGTCGACATGGGCGAGGAGGCGCGCCTTGAGGCCGGCCTTGTCCTCGGGCGAGGCGAGGGGAAGAGCGGCGCTCTCGTGCCGCCAGATCGTCTCGACCAGTGTCGCGGCGTCCTCGAACACGCGCTCCAGCGCCTCCTTGCCCTGTTGCCGGATCAGGTCGTCGGGGTCGAGGCCCGCGGGGAGCAGGGCGAGGTCGAGCGAGCGGCCGGGCTCGAGCAGCGGCAGCGCGCGACCGGTCGCCCGCATCGCCGCGCGTTGTCCGGCGGAATCGCCATCGAAGCAGAGGATCGGCTTGTCGGCGAGGCGCCACGCGAGGGCGAGCTGTTCTTCGGTCAGCGCGGTGCCCATCGGCGCCACCACCTCCTCGATCCCGACGGCGGCGAGCGCGATGACGTCCATGTAGCCCTCGACCACGATCAGCCGCCCGCCCTTGCGCGCCGCCGGCCCGGCACGGTGCAGATTGTACAGCGTGCGGCCCTTGTCGAACACCGGCGTATCGGGAGAGTTGAGGTATTTGGGCGCCGTGCTGTCGGCGGCGAGGATGCGGCCGCCGAAGGCGATCACCCGCCCGCGGGGATCGCTGATCGGCAGCATGATCCGGCCGCGGAACCGGTTATAAGGCTCCTTCGCCGCGCCGCGCTCGTTCGCCTCGGGGGCAATGAGGAGACCGGCCTCGACCAGCATCGCCTCGCCGAACCGGTCGAGCGCCGCCCGCAAGGCGCAGCGTTCGTCGGGCGCCCAGCCGAAGCCGAACCGCGTGATCGTATGGGCATCGAGCCCGCGCCGTTTCAGGTAGTCGCGTGCCGATGCTCCTCCCGATCCCGCGAGGTTCGCCGCGAACCAGTCCTGCGCCGCTGCCAGCGCGTCGTGGAGGCCGGCTCGTTCCTCCGCTCGCCTGGCGAGGGCCGGATCGGGCGCGGGCAGCTCCATCCCCGCCTCCCCCGCCAGTTCCTTGACCGCGTCGATGAAGGCCAGCCCGCGCTGATCGGTCAGCCAGCGGATCGCATCTCCATGCGCGCCGCAGCCGAAGCAGTGGTAGAACTGCTTGGCGTCGTTGACGTAGAAACTTGGCGTCTTCTCGTCGTGGAATGGGCAGCACGCCTTCCACTCGTTCCCCGCGCGCTGGAGCTTGACCGTGCGGCGGACCAGTCCCGAGAGCGAGCTGCGCGCGCGGAGCTCGTCGAGGAACTGGGGAGCGAGCGCCATCGCCTTGGCATAAAGCATGCCGAGCCGGCGCGATAGGGCGCGGCCGGATCCGTCAACAGCTAGGCGGCAGCCGCAGGCAGCGGTCCCGCCTCAGTTGGCGAAGGCGCGGTCGACACGGACCTTTGCTGCTTCTTCAGGCGGATAACGCCGTCCGCAGCGCCGAAGCCGAGCAGCAGCTTACCAAAGATTTCTCCTCAAGGAAGCCGCACGGAAAACAATAATCTCGTCACGTATCGACCAGCCATAGGTAAAGCGGTCGCAGTATCGATTAAGTCATTGACCCGGATAAGCTTAATAGGCGGATCGGCCAACCCGGATCGCTTGCCAGAACGCTACGGCGTGCCGGCTTCATCCCCGGACCTTGTCTCCTCTTCAGGAGCCGGGAAGGGGCCCCGGAAGGCCTCTTCGGTCCCTAGCGCCTCCAGCTCGTAGGCCTCGGCGGGCCCGGCGGGGGGCGCGGTCGAGCGCCAGTAGAAGGTCAGCGTCTCGCCGGCCTGCCAGCCATC
>PPFU01042296.1_pt1 | contig 41115 bp, 31 predicted proteins | sample 1535991 | NCBI WGS metagenome assembly PPFU01 (sample SAMN04901290, study PRJNA319586) | Hypolithon metagenome, whole genome shotgun sequencing project. | isolation source: Antarctic Hypolithon | place: Antarctica: Miers Valley | collected 2014
GGCGGGAATACTTACAATTCTGTAATCATACACCAAAATATTAAACCTATTTAATATAAAATCAAATAAAGGTTCGAATGCTTGTGAGAAGGCAATGATGTAGAAAGCCACACTAATGGCCTGTGAGAAAAAGAGCGCAACACCAATTGATGCACCAATATTGAGCCCAAAAGAACGTGAAATTATGAAATACTCCCCCCCTCCTTCCACTTTTTGATTGGTAGCAATTTCAGCAATTGCCATTGCAGTGGGAATGGTCACCATATGGCCTACAAGTATAATGGCCAATGATCCGAGAAAGCCAACATGGCCTACCGCATAACCAAACCTTAAAAACATTATGGCACCAAGAATAGTGGATATGGCCGTTAAAAAAACCGGCGCGGTTCCTAATCCTATTTTTTTTTGTTGTTGCTTAAGCATTTAAGGTCTAAACTTCGTTTTTAAAGAAAATACAAGATATAGAATAATGTCCCATGGATATCAAAAAAATTATACCACTTGTAATTAGAAAATAGTCGGATCGTTCGGACTTCATATTACTAACTTTTATTTAAACTTATTTAATATTTATCAATTAAATTTTAATACAAACTTTTTTCGTCTCTGCAGTTGTTTTCACCTGCAAACTCCTGCTATAACTTGTTAAATAGTATTTTACTCGAGATGGACTCTATGTTATAAGAAGAAGTCTATGCTTTGCTTTATGAGAAGGAAGAATGTTTGAACAAATACAATTCAATTTAAAATGCTCTGTTCTTCACTGGCAACTTCTTAAGCAGGATGAAGATAAACAAATAAGGCTTACATCATCGAGATATTACTTCAGCGAGGAATATATGCGTTTATTGGAAGAACACAATATTGAATTCGAGGTAAAATATATGTTATAATGCATTGTTCGACCACGCTGTGGTCGTGGTAGTAATTTCATGCATCACCCGTTATCACGGGCTATCTATGCGGGTTCAAGCCCGCTGGCATGTCGGTGTTTTGATAGTCGAACTCATGTTAATATGTGATGAAATCAAGTTAGAAAGCAAAAGAAAAATATAATAATTATACCATTTTGGAGTAGATGATTACAAGGAATTGGTAAAATGAAAAGTTTAGTAAATTACAGGTAGCCTTTCCGAAAACAGCGATACTGGGGACAAGATCGCTAATACCAATTGAAGTTCTCAATTGGTAATTTCTTTTGACGATTGTTTTTGCTGATTGGACTTTGCATAAGAAAATAATTTCAATCCGTGACTTGATTAAAGGCTAGGTTGTTTTCTTTATAAATATTAAGTTTAAGGTTATAACCCTAAACAACTCTTAAAAAAGTACCGATGAAAAATTTTTTAATATATATATTGGGTATGAGCTTGATCAACGCAGCGTGTCAGAATCCTCAACAAACAGAAGAGAAAATGATAGCAGATGGACCCATTTATCCGGAAACGAGGAAAGATACGGCTGTTGTGGATGAATATTTTGGGGTGAAGGTAGGCGACCCTTACCGATGGTTGGAAGATGATAATGCTGAAGAAACCAAAGCCTGGGTAAAGGCCCAAAATGCGGTGACTTTTGCTTACCTGGATCAAATTCCTTTTCGTGATCAGGTCAGAAAACGGATAGAAGAACTATGGAATTATGAAAAAATTTCCTCTCCAAGAGAGAAAGGCGGAAAGTACTATTATTATAAAAATGATGGGTTACAAAATCAAAGTGTACTTTATGTAACTGATAATTTAAAGAATGAAGGCAAAATATTTTTAGATCCTAATAAGCTATCTGAAGACGGCACAGTTTCCTTAAGTAGCACAAGTTTTTCAGAAGATGGGAGCCTTTTTGCTTATGCTATATCCATCTCCGGGTCAGACTGGAACGAGATTTATGTAATGGATACTGAGACAGGTAAAAAACTGGATGATAAAATCCTGGACGTAAAGTTCAGCGGTGTATCGTGGAAAGGTGACGAAGGTTTTTATTATAGTAGCTATGATAAGCCCAAAGAAGGGAGCCAGCTCTCTGGTGTCACTCAGTTTCACAAACTTTATTACCACAAGCTCGGAACATCGCAAATAAGGGACAAGCTGGTATTTGGCGGTGAAAAAATGCCCCGACGGTATGTTGGGGGTTATGTTACCGAGAACGACAAGTACCTGATCATTTCGGCATCAGAATCTACCAGTGGCAATGAGTTATATTTCAAGGACCTTACCAAGCCAGAAAGCGAAATTATTCCCATTGTAAAGGGTTTTGATAATGATCATTATGTGCTGCACGCTGAGGGAGACAAGTTGTACATCCACACCAACCTTAAAGCACCTAACAATAGAATCGTAGTTGCAGATGTTCAAAATCCGTCGCCCCAAAACTGGAAGAGCGTAATCCCTGAAAAAAGCATGGTTTTATCGGCTGGTACAGCTGGAAACAAAATTTTCGCCAGCTACCTGAAAGATGCCAAAAGTCAGGTAGAACAATATGATATGCAGGGCAAATTGGAAAGAAAGATTGAATTGCCTGGTATCGGATCGGTGAGTGGGTTTAACGGTGAGGAAAAAGATACCGTAATATTTTATTCCTTTACATCTTATACAACGCCTAGCAGTATTTACAAATATGATATTGCATCGGGTACATCGGATTTGTACATAAAGCCTGATGTTAAATTTAATCCGGAAGCCTATGAGACTAACCAGATTTTTTATACCAGCAAAGACGGAACTAAAATTCCAATGTTTATTACCCATAAAAAGGGACTTGAATTGAACGGTAAAAATCCCACTTATTTGTATGGTTATGGTGGCTTTAATGTTAGCTTAACACCAAGCTTCAGCGTATCAACCATCGTGTGGCTAGAAAATGGTGGCGTATATGCGGTGCCAAATTTGCGAGGTGGCGGGGAATATGGCGAGGTTTGGCATAAAGCCGGCACTCAGATGAAAAAGCAGAACGTTTTCGACGACTTTATAGCTGCAGCAGAATATCTAATCAATAATAAATACACGAGCGCTGAGAGGCTGGCCATCGCAGGCGGATCGAATGGAGGTTTGTTAGTCGGTGCTACCATGACTCAGCGCCCCGATCTGGCAAAAGTAGCTTTTCCTGCAGTAGGCGTAATGGACATGCTACGGTATAACAAATTTACTGCAGGCGCTGGCTGGGCATATGATTATGGAACAGCAGAAGATTCCCCAGAAATGTTCAAATATCTCAAAGGATATTCTCCGGTGCATAACTTGAAAGAGGGGGTCGCTTATCCTGCCACAATGGTCACGACTGCGGATCACGATGATCGGGTAGTACCTGCGCATTCATTTAAATTCGCTGCTACGCTACAAGAGAAGCATGCAGGGAATTCGCCCGTTTTGATCCGAATAGAGACGAATGCAGGACATGGAGCTGGAAAACCTACGTCTAAGATTATTGATGAGCTAGCAGATAAGTATTCTTTTGCCTGGTACAATATGGGATATGTGCCTACATTCAACGAAGCCGATGCAGATCAGACCAGGAAGTAAAACGGATGTTCCTGGGGCTTTTGCATTGATTAAAGAGCTTGCGGCCTTTGAAAGAGCTCTTGATGAGGTGGATAACACCTTAGAAGACATGCTTAAGGATGGTTTTAATGATAACCCTTCCTTTGGTTTTTTTGTGGCGGAGGAGCATGATGTTATTATTGGGTTGGCCTTGTATTACTTTAGGTATTCCACCTGGAAGGGTAGAGCATTATACCTGGAGGACATCGTTGTAACGCAGGCGCAAAGAGGCCGCGGGATAGGGAAGTTACTGTTTGACCAGATTGTAAATAAAGCCAAAGCCGAGAATGTACATGGTATTTCCTGGCAGGTTTTGGAGTGGAATGAACCTGCCATAGCTTTCTATAAAAAGCTGAATGCTGCTATGGATGCTGAGTGGATAAATTGCCGGTTAAGCAAACAACAGATTTTTGCTTACGGCGATTAGGCTTCAACAAGAAAACCCCGGACATAGGACGCTTTCATGCTTCTTGTGCCCAGGTTTTTTATTTGAATTAAGACTTATTTCTGTTTGATTAATTGAACGTTAGCCAAAATCTTTATCTCGTCGCCTACTACAATACTTCCAGCTTCAGTCACACCGTCCCAGGTTAGACCAAATTCTTTTCTTTTAATCTTTCCTGATATTTCAAATCCTGCTTTTGTATTACCGTAGAAATCGTCGGCCTGACCGCCAAGTTCAATATCGAGTTGTACGGTTTTGGTGACGTCCTTTATGGTCAGATCTCCCGAAACCTTAAATTTAACTGTATCAATTTTTTCAACATGGGTTGATGAAAATCTAATAGCTGGATATTTAGCTGCATCAAAAAAATCGGCAGATCTCAAATGCTCATCCCTTTGCTCTTGTCGCGTATCTACACTTGCTGTATTTGTTGTAAAGTCAATTTTGGCCGTAGACCAATCTTCGCCTTCGGTAAGCGCCGTGCCTTCAAAAATTTTGAAGGTCCCTGTTACAGTTGAAATCACCAGGTGTTTCACTTTAAATTGTAATTCGGAATGTGTAGGATCGATATCCCATTTTGTTGTGGTTAGGGTTGCTGTGGTCATTTGGGAGGTTTTTAGACTTATAAGATATGTATGTACATATATTATAACATAAAGGTTGCGTCCCCTTCCAGTCATTTTTTACCATTTGCAAAATTGGAGCCATAACGTTTTGAATTACAGTTACATAAAAATTTATAAATTAGATGATTTGTCACAGGCAAATATAGTTTACCTGCAACAAAAGGGCACAAAAAAACAATTAGACCCATTTGCGGTTTATTTTTCGTCGGACGCCACCATTTTTTTCTGACATTTTGCACTAGTGATTTTTAAACTTATGACATCATCATCCTCTACTACTTCACAACAAAATGAGTGGATTGAAAAATTTGCGCGCTTTGGATACGGTGCAAAGGGTATTGTTTATTGCCTGACCGGCTTTATTGCCATGACGGCGGCTTTTGGCACGGGAAACACCAACGACACGGATAAGGGCTCTATTATAAGCATTATTATGGCGCAACCTTTGGGCAAAATATTGCTGGGTGCTGTGGCAGTCGGATTGGTGGGTTATGTCGTTTGGCGTGGTATCGAAGCCATTAAAGATCCTCACCATGAAGGCACCGATGGCAAAGGGATCATTAAGAGGCTGGGGTATGCCATTAGCGCGCTTGCATATGCAGCTATCGCGTTTTCTGCTTTTCGAACTTTGGTGAAAGGAAGTTCTAGTGGTGGAGAAAGCACGCAGCAGACGCTAATTGAAAAATTATTGGAGCAGCCTTATGGTCAGTGGGTTCTGGGCATCATTGCTTTAATTATCCTCATAAGAGGCATCATGCAGATCCGTAAAGCGTTGTCTGGAAAATACAGAAAGGGGTTAAAGGAATCTGAGATACCCACCAAGTTTAAAGAAATATTAATTAAAACTGGCGAGGCTGGATATATAGCAAGAGGGGTTGTCTGGGGAGTGATTTCCTTTCTGTTCTTCAGAGCAGCATATTTTTCAAACTCTGATTCCGCTGGAAGTACGGAAGACGCGCTTGGCTTAGTGAAGACAGATTTCGGGCCTTACGTGCTCGGGTTTATTGCTCTTGGCCTTTTCTGCTACGGCTTCTTCTTTATACTGCAAGGCTTATACATAAAAATAAATGTATCCGGTGATTGATTTAATCTACAAATTTTTTAAAGATGGATGAATTCGACAAATTGTTCTATTCCAATACTGCAGGACTGATCAGATCCCTGCTGTTGGGGGTGATGTCTTATATCATTATGATTCTCTTCCTTCGGATTTCTGGGAAGCGAACATTATCAAAAATGAACCAGTTTGATTTTCTTGTAACTGTTGCACTGGGTTCGGCGCTTGCCGCCTCTATTCTTAGCAAAAACGTACCGCTTGCTGATGCTGCTGTGGCCTTCTTTGTTTTAATTTTCCTGCAATACATCATTACCTGGGCATCGGTAAGGTTTAAATCATTTGGCAGAATTGTAAAGTCACAGCCTGTGCTCCTCTTATATAAAGGTAAATTTCTACGAGAAGAAATGAAGCATCAGCGGGTAACTGAACAAGAGATTATTGCCAAGCTTCGCCAAAAAGGAAAGAGTGATATTAGCAAGATCGATGCGATCGTGCTGGAAACCGACAGTAGTGTAAGTATTATCGCAGATATTGAGGATATTGAGGATGAGAATTTTATCTTAAAGGGTGTCAAAAACTTTCCTTTGCCATTGAGCCAACAACATCAAATCACTTCCACAAAATGATCTTCCTTTCGCCTGATTTTTGGTAGGAACACCTGAACGTACACCAAATATAGACCAAATTTTATTTCATAAGATATTGCATTAACTTGCATCAGCTAAGCTGGCTTTCCATCCAATAACATGATTTAGCTTGGCGTTTATCCGCAATGAAGACTTATCTACGCATTCTTTCCTATGCTCGCCCGTTGGGCACGTATATTCCCCAATATATTGTTTATGCTATTCTGGCTGTCGTATTTGGCCTTATTCAATTCACGCTACTTATACCCTTATTAGATGTTTTGTTCAAGTCAGTTGATACAACACAGGAAGTAATCAAATCAGCACCAGATTTTTCTTTAGAACTTGGTTACTTCAAAAACCTTTTCAACTACTATTTTCAGCAGGTAATTTTGGAGAATGGCAAGCAGGGCGCATTGATCTTTATGTGTATTATTTTAATTGTAACGGTTTTGTTATCTAATTTATTTACCTATTTATCGGCCATCATACTGGCAGAAGTTCGGGCAAACGTGATCTTAAACCTAAGAATGCACATTTTTGAACAGGTGACGAAGCTTCATATCGGCTATTTTTCTAATGAGAGAAAAGGTGATATTATGTCACGAATCACCAATGACGTACAGGAAGTGGAAATCTCTGTGGTCAACAGCTTGCGAGTCGTATTTAAAGAGCCAATTTCTATTATTGGATTATTCGTTATTCTATTTTACATGTCGTGGGAGCTAACTTTGTTTTCGCTGATTCTTCTTCCCATATCAGGCTTGATTATTTCCGAAATCGTGCGCAGGCTAAAGTTAAAGGCAATCGAAAGCCAGGAATCGCTTGCCAATATTGTTAATATTCTCGACGAGACGATTTCAGGCATGCGGGTTATTAAAGCATTTAATGCCCGACAATATATCAATAGCACCTTTAAAAACGAGGTGCTAAACTATGCAGGGGTGAATGTTTCTATGGCGCGCAAGAATGAACTTGGATCCCCCTTTTCGCAGTTTATGGGAGTTTTGGTGGTCGCTGTCATTCTTTATTACGGAGGAAGTCTGGTATTAGAAGATAATTCGGATCTCTCTTCCAGTGAATTTATTGCCTATATCATTTTGTTCTCCCAGGTGATGCCTCCGGCTAAAGCTATTTCTGTTGCCTTTAATAGCATTCAAAGAGGGTTGGCGTCCGGAGACAGGATTTTTAAAGTAATTGATACTGAGCCTGCTATCAAAAATAAGCCTGATGCTAAGATAGTTGAAGATTTTACCGACAGCGTTGAGTTTCACCAGGTTCATTTTGGATACGAAAAGGATCTTGTCTTAAAAGGGATCAATTTATCCATAAGAAAGGGAAAAACCATTGCTTTGGTAGGGCCATCGGGTGGAGGGAAATCGACATTAGCAGACCTCATTCCGCGATTCTATGACCCAACACAAGGTAAAGTGACGCTCGATGGCGTAGATCTTCGCGATATCCATACCGACTCATTGCGACAGCTTATGGGAATAGTGACGCAGGAATCCATCCTGTTTAATGATACTATATTTAACAACATCGCTTTTGGAAAACCCCATGCTACTGACGCAGAGGTAATGGCCGCGGCGAAGATTGCCAACGCGCATGATTTTATTATGCAAACAGAAAAACAGTATGAGACTAAAATTGGCGATCGTGGTTCTAAACTTTCTGGTGGGCAAAGGCAAAGATTAAGCATTGCGCGCGCAGTACTGAAGAATCCGCCCATACTTATACTGGATGAAGCTACTTCAGCACTGGATTCAGAATCTGAAAAACTTGTACAAGAGGCGCTTACGAGCCTGATGAAAAACCGTACCTCCATTGTGATTGCACACCGGCTGAGTACAATACAATATGCGGATGAAATCTTAGTGATTCAGCATGGTGAAATTGTAGAGCGAGGCAACCATGATATGTTGCTAGATCAAAATGGACTGTATAAGAAACTAAACATGATGCAATCAGTATAGTTGATATTAAAAGGCAATAAAATCCACAATAGTTGTATATTTTTATTAACTTTTGAATATAATTCAGTCATTTTCCAGCTGTTACTGTTGATTTTTATTTTTTACAGGCAAATCTCATCATTATGAAAAGAATTAAGATTGTTTCCTACGCCATTATTTTGATCTATCTTTTGGTCTCTGTTTATTTTGTTTTCTTTAGCGAGGATCTTTTCGATCGCTTCGGAATGCTTGAGTTTCTCGATTTTCTCGAGGTGTGGGCCATCCTTGGTTTGGTATTCCTGGTTGTCGCCATATCGATTGATAATGTGCAAATCTCCCAACTGACTAAGAAAAATATACAGCTTGAAAAGGAAGTTGCCCGGCTCAAGGGCAAATTTTTTGACAGAGAGGAGGAAAATGAAGCGAAGGAAAGTTCGCTAAAGTCCTTTGGTGATTCTCTTCCAGCAAAAAAGAAAGCGCCTGAAAGCGATGAATTTCAATAGAATATTATCCTGTTCAAACCGTCCCCTCATTAAAACTTGAGCATGAGCCAGATTGATCTAATTGCCAAAGAGTTGGCAGAGGCAGCAGATACACTGCAAAAATTTTTAAGCGAGGAACAAAATCTCGCTTCCATTAACGATGCTGCAGAAAGCATCGCTGCATGTTTGCTAAAGGGAGGAAAGGTCATCTCATGTGGTAATGGCGGCTCCATGTGCGATGCGATGCACTTTGCAGAAGAACTCACAGGCAGGTATCGGGAAAGCAGGCATGCAATGGCCGCCATTGCTATTGCCGATCCAAGTCATATCACCTGTGTTGCCAATGATTTTGGTTTCGATTTTATCTTTTCAAAATTTATTGAGGGTGTAGGGCATCGGGATGATGTGTTGTTGGCAATAAGTACCAGTGGAAATTCGAGGAACATCCTGAAAGCGGCGGAGGCGGCTCGCCAAAAAGGAATGCTTGTCGTTGCACTTACTGGCAAAGACGGCGGGGCTTTGGCTGATATAGCTGATATTGAGATCCGGGTATCACATCTGGGATATGCTGATAGAATTCAGGAGGTGCACATCAAGATCATTCACATCCTTATTTATTTGATAGAAAAATTGACATGATATGTTGGCCAAAACTTTTGGGAGTGCTGTATATGGTGTAAACGCCTTCACAATTACAATAGAAGTAAATGTGAACCAGGGGCTGAAGTTTTTTATGGTAGGCTTGCCGGATAGTGCCGTCAAGGAGAGCGAACAGCGTGTAGAATCAGCTATAAAACACATCGGATATAAAATGCCTCGTCAGAAAGTTGTTGTAAACCTGGCACCAGCCGATATAAAAAAGGAAGGCTCAGCCTATGATTTACCCATTGCCCTAGGTATACTCAAAGCGTCCGACCAGTTTTTTAGCGAGACGCTGGAAACCTATGTAATTATGGGGGAATTATCTTTAGACGGGTCACTACGTCCAATACGAGGGGTATTACCCATTGCTATAGAGGCTCGTAAGCAGGGCTTTAAGGGGTTTGTATTGCCGAAGGTCAATTCCGAGGAGGCTGCCATTGTCAATAATTTGGATATTATCGGTGTGGATAATATCCAGGAAGCGATCGATTTTTTTTCGGGGAAGCTGATGATTGAGCCACTTCAATCCGACACGAGAGATATTTTTCTTAGTCAGGTAAATGAGTATGCTGTAGATTTTTCTGATGTACAGGGACAGGAAAATATTAAAAGGGCGATGGAGATAGCGGCAGCCGGAGGTCATAACGTGATTATGATCGGACCACCAGGTGCTGGGAAAACAATGCTGGCAAAAAGGCTATCAACAATATTGCCGCCCCTGTCGCTTCTCGAAGCATTGGAAACTACAAAAATACATTCTGTAGCAGGAAAATTGGGCGTAAATACCTCTCTTATATCGCAGAGGCCCTACCGGGCCCCGCATCACACAATTTCGGACGTCGCCCTCGTTGGTGGAGGTGGCAATCCGCAGCCCGGTGAGATTTCGCTTGCCCACAATGGCGTTTTGTTTCTTGACGAACTTCCCGAATTTAAGCGGACAGTATTGGAGGTAATGCGACAACCTTTGGAAGATAGACATGTGACGATTTCACGCGCTAAAATATCGGTGGAATTCCCAGCTAATTTCATGCTCATCGCCAGCATGAATCCTTGCCCATGCGGATACTATAACCACCCGGAAAAGGAATGTGTATGCGGCCCCGGCATTGTACAGCGCTACCTGAATAAAGTAAGTGGGCCACTACTGGATCGAATTGACCTACATGTGGAGGTGACACCCATATCATTTGATGAAATGACGTCCGACAGGCGAACAGAGAGTAGTACGCAGATCCGCGAGCGTGTGATCAAAGCGCGCGGTATGCAGTCGGTTCGCTTTGCTAACAATAACGAAGTATACTCCAATGCGATGATGAGCGCGCAGATGGTAAAGCAGGTTTGCCAGATCAATGAGGGAGGTAAAACCCTGCTAAAAACCGCAATGGATAGACTGGGCCTTTCGGCGCGGGCCTACGACAGGATCTTAAAAGTGTCGCGAACCATTGCCGACCTGGCTGGTTGTGAAGAAATTCGTATCGAGCACCTTGCTGAAGCCATACAATACAGGAGTTTGGACAGGGAAGGATGGGCCGGATAATTTGTTACTTTATGAAATATTTATTCTTAATTTTGTATTTGATTAAGGGATGAAAGACATCTTCCTATTTGATTCATACAATCAGAAGTTTTTTAATAATAGTAAACGGTAGAACTAGTTAATGCGTCTGGCACTTTTTGATCTCGATGGTACCCTAACAAAGGAAGATACTTTTTTAGCCTTCATTCAATCTACACATGGAAAGCCAAGGTTTTACCTTGGTTTCTTATGGCTTTCGCCCTTAATCTTTCTTTATAAAATAAGGTTGCTCTCCAACTGGAAATTAAAACAGGCCGTCTTGCATTATTTCTACAAAGGTTGGAGTAAGGAAAAGCTAGACCAGGGCGGAAGAAAATTTGCATTGGAGGTACTCCCCGCTTTAATATTACCAGATGCCAGGGAAAGGCTGCGGTGGCATCAGGCACAAAAACATCGGATCTACGTCATCTCTGCATCCTGCGACGTATGGCTCGAGGCATGGTGCGACAAGGAAGGTATTTCTCTGATTTCCACCCGATTAAATTTTCTGAACGATATATTTTCTGGTAAGTTTGGCACACCGAATTGCCACGGATTAGAGAAAGTCGTTCGTATAAAGGATGAAATTAAATTGGGTGACTTCGAATATATATATGCCTATGGCAATGAGCCATCAGATTATCCGATGCTCGACCTGGCAAATGAAAAATATTACTGTCATTTTACAAAATAGTATAAATGAAATTCAATAGAAAAGATTATTCAGATCAGATACTTCTTGACTTGTACGAAGCCATATTAAGGCCACGGATGATCGAGGAAAAGATGCTCCTGCTATTGCGCCAGGGGAAGGTCAGCAAGTGGTTTTCCGGCATCGGCCAGGAAGCGATATCTGTGGGAGCGGCTATGGCCTTGCAACCAGACGAATATATCCTACCCATGCATAGGAACCTTGGCGTTTTTACAGCCAGGAATGTGCCATACGATAGATTATTTGCGCAGTTCCAGGGCAAGCGCTCAGGATTTACCAAAGGTAGAGATAGATCTTTCCATTTTGGCAGCAATGCCCATCACCTGGTGGGGATGATTTCGCACCTGGGACCACAGCTTGCTGTTGCGGATGGTATTGCACTTGCGAACCTGCTGAACAAACAACCCAAGGCTACCCTGGTTTTTAGTGGCGATGGCGGTTCTAGCGAAGGAGACTTTCACGAAGCGTTGAACGTGGCAGCTGTGTGGAACCTGCCAGTGATATTCGTGATAGAAAATAACGGTTATGGCCTTTCGACACCCAGCAATGAACAATTTAGGTTCAAACAATTTGTAGACAAAGGGCCTGGCTACGGTATGGATGCCATCATGGTAGATGGCAATAATGTATTGGAGGTATATGACATCATTCAGCAGACTTCCGCCAATATTCGTAACAATCCACGACCGGTGCTTATTGAAGCAATCACCTTTCGGATGAGGGGTCATGAGGAGGCTTCGGGCACGAAATATGTTCCCCAGGAATTATTTGATAAATGGGCGAAGAAGGATCCGGTAGAAAATTATGAAAAATACCTGCTAGAAATCGATATCCTTGACCAGGAAAAAATTAAAAAGTACCGCGCAGCGATTAAAAAAGATATCGACCAGGGATTGAAGAAGGCTTTCGATGAGCCGATGCCGGAGGCTGAAACCTCCATGGAGATGGAGGATATGTATATGCCATTCCAGCAGCAGGTAATAACACCAGCCACGGACGCTGTTTCTGATAAGCGTTATGTCGATGCTATTGCTGATGCACATCGGCAGAGTCTGGAAAAATACCCGGATCTGATTTTGATGGGGCAGGACGTGGCTGAATATGGCGGCGTGTTTAAAGTAACCGAAGGCATGTTGGAAAAATTCGGTAAGGAAAGGGTTCGTAATACGCCTCTCTGTGAGTCAGCCATTATTGGGATCGGCCTCGGCTTGTCGATCAAGCACTATAAAGCCATTATAGAAATGCAATTTGCAGATTTTGTTACTTGTGGTTTTAATCAGATTGTCAATAATCTGGCTAAATCGCACTACCGGTGGGGGCAAAATGCCGATGTTGTGATAAGGCTTCCGACAGGTGCCGGGGTTGCAGCAGGACCTTTTCACTCGCAGTCCAATGAGGCCTGGTTCTTTCACACGCCGGGGTTAAAAGTGGTCTATCCGTCTAATCCATATGATGCCAAAGGCCTTTTAAATGCAGCTATCCAAGACCCGAACCCTGTGATGTATTTCGAGCATAAGGTGCTATATCGTTCACTAACTGCAGCCATTCCCGATGATTATTATACAGTAGAAATTAGTAAAGCGTCTATGGTTTCAACAGGCGAGGATCTATCCATCATCACCTATGGCATGGGGGTACATTGGGCTTTGGAAACAACAAGTAAAATGGCTGATATTTCTGCCGACATTATAGACCTCAGAACCTTGCTTCCATGGGACAAAGAGGCTGTAGCAGCATCAGTCAAAAAAACAGGGCGCGTGTTGATCTTGCATGAAGATTCACTCACCGGGGGTATTGGTGGTGAAATAGCCGCGTGGATTGCTGAAAATTATTTTGAGAATCTTGATGCGCCAATCATGCGTCTGGCCAGCCTTGACACGGCTATTCCTTTTTCTCCAGGCTTAGAACAAAACTTTCTTCCTAAAAATAGAATTAAAGAAAAGATTGAGACGTTAATGGCATATTGAACCGAACGAGTAAGTATTCAGCTCTTTATGAGCTTTTTATTAACAAAACTCCTCGTAATTTTAATAAAATTATGATGATGAAAAGTTATTCATGCCATTGATGAGGATTTTCTTCTACCTATTTCACTTTTTAGCGTGTAGGCGATGTATCTATTGCTTGTTGCTTTGTGCCTTTTCAGCGGTAATATTTATTCCCGACGCCGTAGCACAAACAGAAGGCAAGAAAATTGAGACGGTAAAAAGGGTAAAGAAGAAAGATAATAGGAAGCTCCTTAAAAAGAGAAAACCGAAAAAGGAATCTGCTGAAGATGCAGCCCCTCAGAGAAATTCTTCTAAACCTGCAAAAGTCAAAGACAATATTGGTAAAGCAGTACCAAGAGGCAAAGAATCGACGCAGGAGATAGATCCATCACGCAAAGATCAGGACAGGCCTTATAACCCTGAGACACAATACCAGGGAAATGTCAAACCCAAGGCAAAACCTTCCAACAGTTATAACGCCACCCGGTATCAGGGCGACATCAAGTTAAAGAATGACAAAAATAACGGGAATAATAGTCATGCTGCCGCTACCCACCAGGGCGACCTAAAGCGGCAAAAAACAGAACCTAATAGCTACGCAGCATCGACCTATCAGGGCGATTTAAAACAGAAAAAGGGGAAACCCAATAGCTATGCAGCATCAACCTATCAGGGAGACATTAAACTGAGCGACACAAAATATTCAGGGAACAACAAAACGAAAAACAACGTTAACAGTTATAGCGCTTCCACCTATAGTGGCGGCATAAAACAAAGGTCGCAAAAGAGTCAGGCTAATTATTTCAAGAAGCTTTCAGCTAAGGCACATGCCTACGAAGGCGATGTAAAGATCAAGCGCTCTTCCAGAAAGAACACACATCCTAGCATAGCCTATTTGGAAGGAAAATCGAAAAATAGCCTTGCTCAGAAAGAGAAGTTGAGAAAGAGGAAAATATGGTGGTCACGAAAAGATAAAAATAGCGACCAGCCTGATAATCTTAAACGTAAAAATAAAAAACCCAAATATGATTCACGAGAAAGTGAAATTTGGTATTACTAACTATGGAATGGAATCATTTAAAAACTGAAGATACTTTAGAAGACATAAAAAAAGAATCCTTTGAAAGATTTGTTTTAATCTTCAAACATAGCACCAGGTGCTCTATTAGCAGCATGGCGCTTGATAGGTTGCAGCGTGCCTGGAATGCTCAGGAAGTTGAAAACGTAAAACCATACTATCTTGATCTGGTGAGTTATCGTGCTATTTCGAATAAGATTGCAGAGGAATTTGATGTATCCCATGAGTCTCCACAATTGCTCCTAATTGACAAAGGCAATTGTGTATACCATACATCACATATGGGTATTTCATATAATAGTTTAAAGAGGGAAATCACTTCCTAACGAAGCCATTGGGCTAGAACTTGAAATATACGGTTTGCTCTATGGAGGGATCTAAACTTAAAGCAACAGGGCAAGTCAAGGCGGCGTTTTTTAGTTTATCGAGCTGCTCCTCACTTCCCTCTGGGTTTGGCCAATAAAAACTAATTTCAATTTTTGAAATTTTTCTTGGGCTCGATTGCATGGTTTTGGCGGTTTCCGCAGATAGCCCTTTGATCGTGATTCCCTCTTTATTGGCGGTGATGCCCATGATAGTCATCATGCAGCTACAAAGTGCAGCACATACCAAATCGGTAGGTGAAAAGGCCTCACCCTTACCATTATTATCAACAGGAGCATCCGTTATAATTCTCTTTTGAGACTGAATATGCTCTGCCTCTGTTCTTAAATTTCCTTGATATGTAGAAATAATTGTTGCCATAAAACTAAACCAATATTTTTGCGTTAACTTAAAAATGCCTACATTTATAAACAATGCATTGCTGTAATAAATGAAAATATACTTTAAAATCCTGGTTTGCGTACTCCTTGTTTTCTGCGTTTCTCTGAGTTCACATGCTCAAGATACAGAAGATTATGAATATACCCGTGAATTTATTTGGGGGATCAATAAAAACACCAACAGTGGCTTAATTGGCGGGTTAGTGTTTAAATATAGCAAAGCTATTACACCAAAGACCTTTCAGACTTTTGGTGTAGAACTTGTCAATGTCAAGCATCCAAAAGAGATACGCTATTCCAGCAGGTTTACTGGCAACACATTTATTTTTGAAAAAATAAATCACTTTTATGCCATTCGAGGCCAGTATGGTAGAGAGTGGGTGATATTTAAAAAGGCTCCACAGCAAGGTATTCAAATAAACGGGCACATATCTGGTGGACCTACCCTGGGCATTGTGGCACCTTATTATGTTGAAATCCCAGGCCAAAACGACAATTCCAGAAGTGTAAGGTACGATCCGAATGATATTACCTATAACACCAACGACATCTATGGTACTGGCGGCATTTTCAAAGGATTGGGTGAATCTAAAATTCAGCTTGGTCTGAATGTCAAGACCTCTTTTGTGTTCGAGTTTGGTACGTTTAAGAACAACGTTACAGGCTTCGAGACAGGTTTTATGGTTGAGGCTTTTCCCAACGAAATTCCTATGCTGGCTTTTGTGGAAAATAAGAGTCTTTGGACATCTGCTTTCATTACCTTATTCTACGGTAGCAGGCGCTAACTCCATACAGTTGTCCTTCCTGAAAATTCCATATCAATATATAATGCGTATTTTTGTGGCCTAAATATCAATAGATAGTAGCTCCGATGATTGAATTACCAGTTATTTCAAACGAATTAGTAAAAGCAGAAAAGCTTGCCGCAGAGCAGCCTAAGCGTATATCGAAGCCAAATTGGCTTCGTGTGAAGCTGCCAATAGGGAAAGAATATGCCCAGGTTAGGAAGCTGGTAGATCAGTATAAGTTGCACACCATTTGTGAAAGTGGCAACTGTCCAAATATGGGCGAGTGCTGGGGTGCAGGTACAGCTACATTTATGATTTTAGGTAATGTGTGTACCAGAGGTTGCTCCTTTTGTGCTGTTGCTACAGGCAGACCTCCCGAATATGACACAGATGAACCTCGTCGGGTAGCGGAAGCAATCCATTTGATGCGTGTAAAACATGCTGTGCTTACATCAGTCAATCGTGATGAACTAAAAGACCGTGGTGCGGAAATATGGTATCAAACAGTTGTAGAAACAAAAAAACTAAGTCCGGAGACGACGATAGAAACTTTAATTCCTGATGTTAAATCCAACTGGGACGCTTTATACCGTATGATTAGTGCCGGGCAGGAAGTAGTTTCTCATAATATGGAGACAGTAGAGAGTCTCTATAGGCGCGTACGACCACAAGCTAAATACAAGAGGAGCCTGGAGCAGATCAAGCTTACAAAAGCGTATGGGAAAAGAACGAAGTCTGGCATTATGCTTGGCCTAGGCGAAAAAGACGACGAGCTTTATAAGGCCATGGATGACCTTGTAGCGCATGGATTGGATATATTGACTTTGGGACAATATCTACAACCAACCAAAATGCATATTGCAGTAGCGGAATTTGTCCACCCCGATAAATTTGAGCACTTTAAAGAAGAAGGATTGAGAAGAGGTCTAAAATATGTAGAGTCTGGTCCACTTGTAAGGTCATCCTACCATGCAGAAAAACATGTCAACGTTTAAGCAAAATAGAAAAATAGGTAAATAAGAAGGTCTTTTGTCTACCTATAGAGGACCTTCTTATTTGCACCTCGATTAATTAAACGAATTCTTAGAATATCCATTGTAGCACCGCATTAACGATAGAAAGCACAATACTAAATAATAAGGCCCACCCAAAGTTCTTTACTTTAAAACCAGATAAAAGATAATCGACTAACATGATGAGTAGGGCGTTGATTACTAAAATAAAGAGCCCTAAGGTAAGTATGGTAATAGGAATGGTAAGGATAATTAGAACAGGTTTAATGATGGCATTGACAACGGCTAATACCACTGCCACCAGAAGAGCATAAAGGTAGTTCTTCACAGTTACTCCTTTTAAGAAATAGGCGGTTAAAAAAACTGCAAGCCCGTTTACAAGTATCGTAATGATAAAGTTCATAGAATAGGATCGTTTAAAAGGTAGATGAGAAATGATTTTACAAAAATGAAAGTAATTTTCAATTTATCATGATATTTTGCCGTTATATTTGCTCTAGTGCTCATTTACGCAAGTAACATAGCGCCAACGCTCATGCTGACTTGCCCCCAATGACGCCTTTATATCTTGCTACGCCCTAAAAGCAAGAGATAATCAATCACTTTTTTGCTATTATTGGGTAACAATAATATATTCCCTTATCATTGCGCAGGACTTTAACTTGAAAAGATGAAAGCAGTAATTCCCGTTGCCGGAATCGGCGCCCGACTCAGGCCACATACACATACTCAGCCTAAAGCCTTGGTTCCTGTTGCTGGTAAACCTATTTTGTCGCATATAGTAGATACATTGGTAGAGGGTGGCGTAACAGAATTTGTATTTATTATTGGCTACCTGGGGAATAAAATTGAGTCGTTCATCCAGTCGAATTATGAGAAATCAGGTATAAATTTCACCTTTGTGGTGCAACAGCCCAGGGAGGGAATAGGCCAGGCGCTTTATTTTGCCCGGCAGTACCTAAAGGACGAAAAAGAGGTACTGATCATGTTGGGCGATACCGTACTGAACCTGAATATCCACGACTTTTTAAAGTCAGACCATACCGTCCTAGGCGTTAAAAAGGTTGATAAGCCTGGAAACTTTGGCGTAGCAGAATTGGACGGCAAAGGTAATATCAAGCGCTTAGTGGAAAAACCTAAAATTCCAAAATCCAACCTTGCTCTGGTGGGGATATATAAAATAACAAATCCAAAACTACTGATCGAGGCATCAGAATTCATCATAAAAAATCATATCAAAACCTTAGGTGAATACCAGCTCACCGATATTCTGATGCATATGTTGGAGAAGGGGGAGCGCATGACGACATATCCTGTGGATAATTGGTATGACTGTGGCAGAAAAAAATCACTGCTAGAAGCCAATGCCATTTTGCTTAATAAGCCTGAGTTTATGATAAAAAGTCATAAATATCCAAAGACCATCATTATTCCGCCGGTCAGTATTGGCCCAAATTGTAAGATTAGTAATTCTATTATTGGGCCTTATGTTGCCATTGGAGACAACACTATCGTCAATTACTCTATCATTAAAGATACAATTGTGGGGTCTTTCAGTGAGCTTGATTTCGCCGTGCTTGACCAATCCATCATCGGGAATGATACCAGCCTGAAAGGGTTGAGCCAAAGCTTAAATATCGGAGATAATACAGAACTTAATTTTACCAATCCGGCATAAAGAAAGCCTGCTATGGTGTAGCAGGCTTTTTAATCCTTAAGGGCAGTTACTCTACAGCTTCCATTTTGTAGAAACGGTAATGAACATATAGTTTATTGGTTCTTAGAATATCCAAAACAGTATTCCACAATAACTCATAGGTCAATATTTCCATGTCATTTTCAAGATCGCCCGGTATTTGGGTTTTGAGGAGCTTTTTGTAGTATGTTTTTCCTTTATCCGCAATCACTTCATAATTAAACTCTTTTTCAACAACAATGCTAATCAAACGGATGAATATGCTGTTTCTATAGTTATGACGCTTATCAAGATGCGTAGAATTATATTTTTCCAATTCGGTAATTCTGCTCTTAATGCCATCGATATCTCCAGTGCGCAACATGAACATGAATTGGATGACTAAGGTGGAAACATTGTACCCTTGAACCTCTTTGGGATAGGCCGGCGTAACTTTTAGGAATTCGTCTACATCGAATCCCCAGCGTAAAAGTTTTGTGTCATTCACAAATACTAAAAAGGCACGATAAATTTGCCATCTTACCTTTTGTTGTTCATCCAATAGGTTATAATTCTTATTCGTTCTTACTTTTCTAAAGATCTCACCCGCTTTCTTATAGTTCTGACCCTTCATCATCAGCAGGAAGTAATATTCTATAAAGTTAAACCAGTCATTGCTTCCGTTCTTGAATAATTTGAGGCTTTTATCCGCATAATCATTGCCATTCTTGTCATCCTTTAGGCAGAAAAAAGCATATAATTTTGTAAAAGCTATCTTGGTCTTGTCCAGATCTACTATTACTTCGGTGTTGTCTTTTTGAAGATATTTCTTCTCTAACTTTGTGCACAACTTTAGATTTTCGTCAAAATGCATATTGAGCTGATTGTACTCAATTCTTAGCTTCTGGGCCAGGATATCAAGGCTATCACTTTTGAACTTCTTTCCAGTTTCTTCAATCTTTTCAATGGTGTCCGGAACTTTCATTAATACCCTGTTTTGGGCACTAACTGACTTATTCAAATATACCAAGGTGCCATGATATATCTCCTGGCAGTGATGAAAGGCAGCGTGAAATTGTTTGTACTGAGTCAATTCTTCTTCGGTTTCAAGAAAGGGAGTGGCTTTTCCGCTTAAAGCATATTGGTTACGCAATAGCGTCAGTGCTTCAACAGCAATGTCAACAAATTCGAACTCTTTTGCTGCTTTTACCAGATGAGGGAGATGGCGTAGCGCAATATCGTTGGCACCCTCTCTGATCAAAATCCTGCATTGATGAAGTGAATGCATGCATTCATACTCACATTTATCATACAAGGTGTAAATATCTTTCTCGTAGTCAAGAAAATAAAGGTGGTTTAACAATTTTTGTTTTAGTTTTCCTTTGGCATTTCGGTAGTTTCTATTTCCCGGGTCGGCCTGAAACATATGTTTTGCAGCAATTTCGTCAGTAACATATTTTTCACTGATGATTCCGTCATAGAGTTGATTGTCTTTGGAGACTTCTTTTTTTCTAAAATTCTGATTGACCAACTGTATGCTGCGTTGTCCTTTTTTCTTAACAACTTCTATTAATTTTACAATGTCCTCCATTTAATTAGGTTGGGTTATAAATAACTATAATATACAACTAGATTATGCATTTTCCTTTTAAAGTGGTTGACAATGAAATCGTCGGAAAGGTGATTATCCAAGCGTGAAACGCCAATACATGGCGCAACATAATCAAAATTGAAGGTGAATGTGTTGTAACTAAATGCAATATGATATATACGCCCGACTATATAGCCATCAAAAATAAGCTAAAATCATGTTTATATTAAATATTTTGTCGAAGAATTCTTACCATTTATCGAATTATTTGTCTTTAAGATGGTACTAATTGCTAATTTTACGATTTGGTGTTTATAGTTTACCGAAATTGTTGTCACAGAATTTACTTTCGGAAAGCAGTCACGCCCTAAATTTAAGTAATAATAAATTCAGTGGAATTCATGTTATTGTAATACTGCTATATTAAATTACAGAATATTTGAAAACAATAAATATTTTTGTTTAAAAGCAATTTTAAATTAAATTTTAAAGTTAAATTCGCAGAAAATTGACGTGCGACCAGAGAAGAACATATAACCATGGATAGATATAGGATAGAATTTAAATGTAATAAGGTCCCTAAGCCGAATACGGGGTTGGAAGGCTTTGATGCTGAAAAAAACTATGTTGGTAGGGCTTTTAATGGTTTATACGAAGTGTCTTCCAGTTGGGGTAGTGGTAAGCAGACCAAGCTAATCAATAAGACTATTTTTGAAGAATATTTTGAAGTAATTAAGAAAAGTTAGCAAACGGTAGAGCTCCTTTAATTTTCATAAGAATTCGAGATTGTATCACGCTCATCTACCTCGCGATTTCTTTTTTAACGCCAAGGAAAAACCTTCTAGGTTGTAGCGGTCCCCAAACATAAGAAGTATCAAATGATTCATCAAAAGGCGTTTCAGGGTTAACAAGGGGTTGATTCTGGGTCCAGTTCCAGATATTTTTTACGCCTCCAAAGATTTCTATTCCATGAAGCAGTCTCTTTCTAACCTGTACATTTTGGATGGTATACCACTTAGACATTGAGGATCCTGCAGCATGATCATCAATAGCAGGCAGCGGTTTGGGTCCCAACAAATTTCCTGTAAAGCTGATTTCCGTTTTTAGCCGTTTTAAACTATAATTTAAGGTCAGGGTGCCTGAAAATGCCGGTGAAAAAATTTGCGCTTTTTTCATCTTTTTACCAGTGTCGTCCTTTTCAATCAAGAAGACATCCTGTACAGTTACGCCAGCATTGAGGGTTAGAGGAAAGCCGAAATTATGCTGTAGACTTACCGCAAATCCCCTTGATATACTGTAGTCTTTAAGGTTCTGGTAAATGATTTTATTGATATCAGTATCATAATCGGGTAAAATGCGATTAGTGAAATAGGTATAAAATACGTCCAGATCGATAGCCCCGGTAGTTTCTCTTCCGGAGTAGTTATGATTTACGTTGAGATTGATGTTATACGACCGCTCGGGGAGGAGGTTTTCCGCAATCTCCACAGTGCGTGACCCGGTAAGCGCAGCATGGTCTTCAGTAAATAAATTTACCCGTCTAAATCCAGTTCCCAGATTGATCCTGGCTATGGTATTGGCAGCGACATCATATTTTACATTTAGCCGAGGTGATACGATGATACCGTGGGTCTGTTGATAGTCTACGCGTAAACCTGCCAAAAGCGTGGTACGCTGAGGCAGATCCCAGGTGTCTTGAGCAAAAACGCCCGGAATGAAATTGTTTTGGGTAGTGTTGGCCTGTGCGTTATCCTCATAGGTGTCGTATCTAAGGGTGAGGCCGCTCAGTAAATGGTGGTTTTTTATTGGCTTGTCATAGATAAAATTTGCGAAGGCTACCGATTGTCTGGCTTTATAAAAGACATCGCCATAGACGCTGTTTTGTGCATGGTTGTTATAGGAGTAGTCAATTCTGATATTTTCCTTCGCAATAGGTAAGGCGTAAGCGCCGATAACTTCAATACGGGATGTAAATATGGATTCTCCATAAATGGAATCGCTACCTCTGAAGGATTTGTTCCATTGCATCTCGCCTCCAAAACGATCTTCATAATAATATCGCCACGCCAGATCGGCTCTTCTATCCCTGTTTCTCTTGAGCTGCCACTTATTGAAGATAGAAATCCGTTCGCTTAGTGGTATATCGGTAAAATTATCTTCATTGGCATCAAAGGCGTACTTGTTTCTGTAATAATTGCCGCTAAAGGTTGTTTGAAGTTTGGTACCTAATTCGGGAGAAAAGGCTATATCAGCATTATACTCCTTATGGGAGGTATAGAAGTTACTTACTGACAGTAAGGGAAGTTTATCAGGGTTTTTTGTGATGATATTAATAACACCTCCAACTGCCTCTGAACCATATAATGTAGATGAAGGCCCTTTGATAATTTCAATTCTGTCGATGAGTGACTGCGGAATTCCATATAACCCATATACAGATGACAAAGCACTCATGATGGGCATACCGTCGATTAAGAAAAGTGTGTACGGCCCCTCGAGGCCATTAATGCGGATTTCACTGGTTCCACATACACCACAGTTCAACTGCTCTTGTATGCCATTTACATTTTGAAACGTTTCTAACACATTGTTGCCAGGATTGGCTTGTATAAATCTCGACGTAATCACTTCTACCTTTACCGGCGAATCTTTGATAAAATGTGGGGTCATTGTACCAGTTACCACTACCTCCTGCAATTGGGTGTTGTTTTCTGTAAGTGCTATCAGAATCTGATGACTTTCTCCGGCTTTAATGATAATAGTTTGCTTGTGAGGTAAATAGCCTACGGCCGTTACCTCAACCGAATACGTGCCCGCCGGAATCTCTCCGGAAAAATAACCCTCCGCATTGCTGATCATAACATTGAACGGAGCAATAGCGATATGCGCAAAAGGAATAGCCTCATCTGCAGAGACTATTTTTCCTCGAATAAAGGATGGTTTTGCCGTGGTTTGAGCAAAAATTTGAAGTGGAAGCACGACAAATATCCAAAAATACTTCATGTAACCAAAGGTAGTAAAATTTAGGGTAATACAAAATATAATTACGAAAAAAAAGAAATAAAATTTAGGTATGCCTAAAATAAAACGATTTTTATTTGCAACATTATTGACGTCGATCCTACAGAGGGTGCAAATTGATCGTTGAGAATACAGGATATAAACATTGCAACATATTAACAGCCGATTTATAGCGTAGATCTATACCTTTCGCCATCGGTGTTATTGTAAGCCAGAGGTTCTCTACTTTAAAAGTGGGGATTTATTCGGCATCAACTGTTTCAGCTCCTGCGGCTATAATTTCGCTTCTAAAACGATTAATGGTGTTGTGATCAGGACGGCTCATGCCTTAGAGCCACAAGGAGTTTACATTTTCCATCATGGCAGACTCTAATTTTTTGGCTGAAAAAAAAGCTACCCGATTTTCCAGGTAGCTTTTTAATTTATTTTTGGCTTTTGAGCCCGCCTATTTTTTTTATTTTGTTTTTGTAGTATCTATTTTCGTGGCTGGTTTCTTAAAGATGTCTTTGAGCTTATCCTTCGCTTTGTCCGTTGCTTTATTTTTTTGTTTTTCCAGCTCTTCGCGGGCTTTCTCTTCCGCTTCTTGTTTCTGCTTTTCTATCTCAAGCCTTGCTTTCTCTTCAGCTTCTTTTCTTTTTTCTTCCAAATCGTCCTTTACTTTGTCTATTTCTTCAGTGGCTCTTTCTTTTACAGCTTCCTCGGCTTGTTTTGCTATGGCTCCCTCACCAGCGTTAGCCCCCGCCAATCCAATCTTCGGACTATTATAGGTGCCACCCAAATTCAAATTGAGTTTTATTTCAGAAGAACTATTCTTGTTTCCAGTGACTGATGCCAAAGCATTATTGATATTGCTGCCTAAAGCGCCTGCTGGAACATTCATCTGCAAATCGTAGTCCAGACTTCCATCAATGCCATTACTGCCTGATACCACCGTTTTGTAATTCCCCAGGTTGATATTGAAGGGTTTCACAAATAATCTTCCTTCCTTCAGTTCGGTTTGCATTACGACATCCTTTAGTGCCACCTGGTCTGTATTGCTCAGCTTAGTTACCTGTGTAAGTCCAGAAATAATCTTAGAATCTACCAATGCAGCTTGTGCGATCTTGATCAGGCCTCCGCCGGTTAATGTACTTAATACCGGCATCATATCTTTTCCAAGAACACCACCAATTTTAAAATCGGTGGAAAAATTACCGGTTACATTTTGTGCAATTGGAGCAAGTGCCTGCACCGTGTTGAAGGATTGATAAGCATCCTTGATAGAAAGATTCTGGATCACCATATCAAAATCGAAAGTCGGTTTGGTGATTTCCTGCGTATTGTAATTGCCTGTCAATCCAAACTGGCCACCAAGGGTGTTAAAGTCCAGTTTATCCATGGCAACTACACCATCTCGAATGACAATAATGCCTTTAACATTATTGAGTGTCAGATTGGAATATTCAACTTTACCTATAGCTGAAACAAGTTCAAAATCTACGTTTTTTGGAATTTCTATTACCTCAAGTGGTTCAGAGGCCGTCGTGTCTTCAGTAGTTTCTCCGCCCATCAGTTCATTCAAATCAACTAGCTTAGATTTAAAATTCATCTTACCTCTGATTGTCTGATTGTCCTTGACGATATAGTTGATATAGTTGGAAACATATCCGTCCAAATTGATGTCTGTTCTACCGCTATTGCCGCTAAACTGGTTGATCGTCACTTTTGCAGGGTCAAAAGCTACTTTTGCGGTAGCAATATTGAAACCTTGTGGTACATCCGAACTTTTATAGGAAAAGTTTTCTACGCTCATAGTTCCACTAGTAGGCATCTGGTCGTATCTTTCGGCGTCAAGATCTGACATCTTTCCTTTGGTTTCAATGTCAGCATATAATTTACCAGCCAATACCATGTTCTCAAGAGGATAGATCTTGGTCAGTTTTTCAAGGTCTATATTTCCTTTTAATGCCACGTCCCAGGTATAATCGTTAAAGTTTTTAACAAAAAGCCTGCCGCTCATTTTCTCCCCATCGAGGAGCATATTGAAATCGCTTACATTGATCTCAGTGTCCGCCATTTTGCCGGATTGATTTAATACCGAAGAAACAAAGTTGAAATTCTCGATGGCAGAAGGGAATTCTGACGATTTTATATAGCCATTTCTTAAGCCCATATTAGCCTGAATTTTGGGAATGCTATTAGAAATACTGTCATAAACCCCATTAGCTTTAAGATCGAGGTTATAAATTCCTCGCAACGCTGTACCTTCAATAGGATACATGCTGCTAAGTTCAGCAAGGTCTAGTTTAGCCTGTATATCAGCAGCTATTTTATATTTGTCCAATCCCTCTATCCTTATTTTGCCGTTTACAGGATTTTTACCCATGTTCATCGTAAAGTTTCTCACATCTATGACGGTATTATCCAGATTTCCATCTTTGTTATCTACCATCATGTCGATATTGATATTATCAACGGCAGTGGGAAGATCAGGATATTTGAACATGGCATCGTCTACCAGCAAATTAAGTTGAAATGCAGGAATTTGTTCTTTTACCTCACTGTAAATACCTTTTACAAAGCCATCGAATTTTAAATTTCCTTCAGTCTGTACATCTTCAAATCCTTCTTTATAAAATCCTGGAATAAGAGATAGAAGGCTCTTAAAGGTGTTTTCTTTAGAAGCAAAGGCGACATCCATCACGTAATCATCGGTGGGCATGGCAAAAGAACCATCAAAGCCAAACCCAAAGTCGTTGATTCGCGCTGTATTATCTTTAAAGGTAAATTTCATTTCCGGCAGGTTCATATTCAGCACCATATCGAGGACCACCTTCTTATCCTTTAGATAAGCCATATCTTCATAGCTTAGACTTAGCGACTCTACGTCGGTGTGCGTGTCCAGGTCGAAAATATCCTGCGAAAAATCTCCAGCTCCTTTGTGGTTAAAATTTTCCAGGGCTGTATAAAATTTTAATGATCTGTCATCATAAACTAATTTACCATTCGTGATTTCCCAGCTATCAATGCCCAAAGAAAATTCTGTAGACTCATCGGTTTCCTCTAAGGGTTCATCTTCTTCGCCGATCATGATATCATAGTTGGCTTTGCCATTCTCCAAGACTTTAACGAGGATATTAGGATTAGCGACCTCAATCCTATTAATGGTCATTTTATCATCAAATAGTACGCTCTTGAGGTTGAGCACTACCCTGAAAGACGCTGCTGCAATAAGCGTATCTCCAGCAAATTCGTCCTTTCCGACAACACTGAAATTTTCGAGAATAGCCGTTACATTTGGGAAGTTTCTAAAAACGCTCAAGCTGAAATCCTCTGTCGCAAAGTTCACTTCGGCATTCACGGACTTAGCAATCTCCTCGTCTAATTTAGCCTTGATTTTGTCCTTAAAAACAATAGGAATTATCGCTGCAGCGGCAATAATGACAACTAAGATAACACCTATAATTATGAGTACTTTTTTCATATTTTTAACTGTTTATGAATTCAATCTGGAATAGGGGTGGCAAACAGCGCCTCACATGGTAACTTTTTCTATGGAAAGTTACGCCAGATATTATATAAATTTCATCGATACCTACCAAATACAAAGTTAGCAATAAATACTGTGGTCTTAGGTTTATATCTACCTTTGTTTAAGAACTTTACTTGTAATTAAACCCATATTATTACATGGCGGACTGTTTCAAAAAAGATGCCAATCTTCTGCCCACGGCGCTGTAGTCAACTACTTCTCCCGCTTGATAGGTAAGCTGGCAAAAAAAATCATAATACAGTTTTACGGAGAAAATGAAAGTTGCCATACTGGGTTTCATGGCAACGCGCTCCGAAATAAGTGAAGTAATCAGGCGAGTTCTAAACGTTTTTTGTTGAAATTTACCGAATCAAGCACTAAATGGTTAGAGATCAGGGCAATTCTTTTATCGGTATTAAAAATTTTCTCATTTCCCTCCTCTACTTGTATTACCGCCGTTGCAACTACCTCCCCATTTAGCTGAGATAATATCTTGAGATCTTTCAGATTAAACTCATCAAGATCTAATTCCTGCTTATAGCGTAGGTATACGGGAAAGGTTGTTCGATTGGGTAGCAGGCTCCTGCTATTGGTCTTGCTTTTGGGGTATGTATAATGTATACCTTTGCGGACTTGCATGATATCGGCAAACATGGCTGAGCCCGTTGGAGAACCACCAGCCCCTTTACCTTTTAAAGTTTGCCTTCCTGCATATTGCGTTTCGAGGACGACGGCATTGTACTCATCTTCTATATCAAATAGTTCATGGGTTGACGGTACAAATGTAGGTAGTACAAAAGCTTTTAGATTGCCCTCTGCTGTTAACCCGGCGGATGCAATCAATTTGATCTTAAACCCGTTTTCTTTGGCGACGCTGAAATCCGCAGACGAGAGGCATTGAATGCCTTGGGTAAAAATATGCTCTGGCAATAAGAAACTACCAAAGATGTGCTTACTGATAATACAGAGCTTATGAGCAGCGTCAAAGCCCCCCACATCCATAACGGGATCTTGCTCTGCAAAACCCAGATCCTGGGCGAGCCTTAAAGCTTCTGAATAAGAAAGGTCTTCACGCGTAATCTTGGAGAGAATATAGTTGGAAGAGCCATTGAAAATGCCTGATACTTCAAAAATTTTCTCCTGACTGAAGTAATTTTCCAGAAGTGAAATGATTGGAATACTTCCGCAGCTTGAAGCTTCGTATAATAACGTGCCACCGTATAATTTCTGGAGTTCAAGTAAAAATTCGAGATTGTTAGCAATCATCTGTTTACTGGCAGAAACTACCATTTTGCCTTTTTTTAAACTTTGGCTTACGATATCCAATGCTTCTTCGGCATTATTAATTGCTTCCACGACTACATCAATGGCATCATCCTCTAGTATTTCTTCTTTTAGAAAGGTGAATGATGATGCCGAAATCAAACGGACTTTACTTTTATCTTTTACGCAGATTTTTACAATTTCAACAGGATGATTATTATCGTCAGCAATAATATCATATAAACCCTTGCCTACACAACCGAACCCGAACAGGCCTACCTTTATTTTGTTTTCCATGCTACAGCCTCCTCTGGTGGCCCTTTTTTAAAAAAATCTCTAATGATATGCGTAAGTTTTGTTACCTCTACAAGGAAACCATCATGGCCATAAATGGAATCAATTTTTTCAAATGAGGATCCTGGAACACGGTCAGCCAGATACTCCTGCTCTTGCAATGGGAAAAGTACATCTGAGGTTATTCCCACAAATAATGCTTTGGCTCGAATGGTCTTAAGCGCGGCGTCCATTCCACCCCTTCCTCTTCCTACGTGGTGAGCGTCCATGACTTTAGATAGTGTCCAATACGTGAAAGCATTGAATCTTTTTGCTAGCTTTTCGCCTTGGTATACCTGGTAGGCCGATGCTCGAAACCCGTCCAGCTGCCCTTCGGACTGGTCGGATTGCGTACACTGGTAGGTCTGGTAATTGCGGTAAGAAAGCAAGGCAATGCTTCTTGCTACTTTCATGCCTGCTAAACCAGCAGTATCGATGTTTAGCTGCCAGGTTAAATCCTGAACGATGGCCTGTCTTTGACTTTCATTGAAGGCAATACCCCAGGGAGAATGCTTTGCATTGGAGGCTATCTGGATGAGATGCTGAAATATGTTGGGTTGCATAATTGCCCATTCCAGGGCCTGTTGGCCTCCCAGAGATCCACCTATCAAGGTATGTACCTGATGAATTCCGAGATGTTGCCGAAGTAGATTAAAAGCATAAACGATGTCTCTATTGGTAATGAATGGAAACAGGTGGTGGTAAGGTTTCTTTGTTATTGGATTTACAGACAGGGGCCCGGTAGATCCGTAGCATCCACCCAATGTATTGGCACAAATGATAAAATATTCTCTAGGATCGAACAATTCATTTTCACCAAATAAGCCAGGCCACCAGCTGGTAAATTCGGCACTTCCGGTTAGTGCGTGACATACCCACACCACATTAGTGCCTGCTGCATTTATTTTGCCACGGGTAGTGTATTGAAGTTGGAAACTGGGTAATATGCCCCCAGATTCCAACTTTAATATTTGATCATATTGAAAAACTTTATCTTCAGGCATCTATATTATTTCAGTTCAGGTACTAAACTTGAAGATTTAACTTTGTCAAAAGCCTGTTGAAGATCCGCTTTAATGTCCTCGATATGTTCGATACCTGCTGAAAGACGTAAATTGGTAGGTTCTACACCAGACGCAAGCTGCTCTTGTTCAGAAAGCTGCTGGTGGGTAGTCGAGGCAGGGTGGATAATCAATGTCTTGGCATCGCCGACGTTAGCCAGGTGGCTCACCAGCAGCAAGCTGTCGACAAATTTTTCTGCATTTTCTTTGCCACCTTTAATTTTGAAGGAAAGCACCCCACCGAATCCGTTGGTTAGATATTTTTTTGCCAGGTTATGGTATTTACTTGTTGTAAGTCCGGGGTAATTGACGCTCTCTACCTGTTCATGATTTTCCAGCCACTGGGCAAGAGCTAGCGCATTTTGGACCGTCCGTTCCACGCGCAAGGACAGGGTTTCGAGCCCTTGCAATAAGAGGAATGAGTTGAATGGACTAATTGCCGGACCAAAATCGCGCAGACCTTCTACTCTGGCGCGTATGGCAAAGGCTATATTTCCAAACGGACCATCGGTACCAAAAACCTCCCAGAAATTCATGCCATGGTAACCTTCTGATGGTTCTGAAAATTGTGTAAATTTCCCATTCCCCCAGTTGAAATTACCAGCATCGACAATGATTCCCCCGATGCTTGTTCCATGGCCGCCGATCCACTTGGTAGCCGAGGCAACCACCACATTTGCGCCGTGCTTGATAGGCTTGAAAAGAAAGCCCGCTGCACCGAACGTATTGTCTACCACCAATGGTATATCGTGTTTCCTGGCAAGTGCTGCAATGGCTTCAAAATCCGGGATATTGAACCTTGGATTACCTATGGTTTCCAGATAAATTGCTTTGGTTTTTCCGTCGATGAGCTTTTCGAAGCTTTCCGGGTCGTCGCTTTCTGCAAATCGCGCGTCTATGGCAAGACGTTTGAAGGCCACCTTAAACTGATTATATGTGCCGCCGTAGAGGAACCTGGTAGAAACAAAGTTTTCTCCCGCCTGTAAGATATTATTTAGGGCAATAAATTGCGCGGCCTGGCCCGATCCCACAGCCACTGCTGCTACGCCCCCCTCTAATGCTGCTATTCTTTTTTCAAAAACATCGGTAGTAGGGTTCATTATTCGGGTATAGATGTTGCCGAATTCTTTTAAGGCAAATAAGTTGGCACCATGGGCCGCGTTATTGAAGACGTAAGACGTAGTTTGATAGATCGGCACTGCGCGTGATCCTGTAGTGGGGTCTACCTCCTGGCCTGCATGAAGCTGTAAGGTTTCAAAACGTAAGTTTGACATGATTTTAGTTTTGTTTAGTGAAGTAATAGTATGATGTAGTTGCGTTGCTAAACCCTTAAAACAGGCATAGCAATATTGATTCAGCTGATTTTCAGTTAAAGCTTACAGCACTGCCAACACAGGGTGTCGTCTATGCGATTGTTGGCCGAAAAGTAAAATGCGAGGTATGATGTTGGAGCACCACCGGTACGTAGAAACGGGTATAACTTAAGATTTTCCTTTTTCATTTTTATAAATTTATATTCTCCGCAACATTGCAGATCAGGAATTAGCACCTTTTACCGCTTGTTTACGGTTTGGTTGCTAGAGCTTCTTTGAGCCTGTCTCTCCACTCTTCTTTATAAATCAAATCCTAAAGGATACTGACTTTTGATGCAATACTAAATATCATTTAGGATAATTCCAAAGAAAATAGTGGATATCCTTTATTTGACAGGTAAAAGTCGCGTTTCAGGATGCAGCGTAGCGATTAGGAAGCTGGAATGGCCTTAAATCGGATCGACCAGGTGCCGCTTAAACTTTCTCTCTTTTTGCTAGTTTGCTATTGACTACAGTAATATATGAACTATAAATTACGGTTTATTCTCGGAGATCAGTTGAATTATAACCACTCGTGGTTCAGGGAAAAGCCGGATCATACGACTTATGTGATGATGGAGGTAACGCAGGAAACTGATTATGTGCAGCATCATATCCAGAAGATTGTTGGCTTCTTTTCAGCTATGCGAAACTTCAAAGCCTATTTGCAAAAAGAAGGATTTAATATCATATACCTGACGCTAGATGATCCAGCCAATAAGCAGTCAATCCCCGAAAACCTCCGACAGATCATGGTTGAACAGCAGATAACCCTGTTTGAATACCTTTTACCCGACGAGTATCGCCTGGATAAGCAGTTGAAAGACTTTGCAGAGTCTTTGCAAATTGAAACGCATGCACATGATACTGAACATTTTCTGACGCAACGTACCGATTTGGCTATGTTTTTCAAAAGCAGGAAGCAGTATCTGATGGAATCGTTCTATCGAGAAATGCGGAAAAAGCACCATATTTTAATGGATGGAGAAGAACCCATGGGGGGCAGGTGGAATTTCGATAAGGAAAACAGGAATAAGCTGGCTAAAAATGTGCAGGTACCGCCCCTTCGATCTTTTAAGCATGATGTTTCTGACCTGGTAGACATGCTTTGGGCGATGGATATCAAAACCATAGGGGAAATTGACCCGTTGAATTATCATTGGCCAGTAAGCCGGGCCGAAGCGCTTGCTTATCTGGCACACTTTTTACAGTATAACCTTCCCCTTTTCGGCACATATCAGGATGCCATGCACACGCAACATCAATTTCTATTTCACTCTCGTATCTCCTTTGCCTTAAACACGAAAATGTTGCATCCGAAGGAGGTTGTGGAAGCTGCTGTCCAACAGTGGCAGGAAAACCAACATACTATATCTGTAGCCCAAATCGAAGGTTATGTACGCCAGATCATTGGTTGGAGAGAGTATATGCGCGGTGTGTACTGGGCAGAAATGCCGGAATACGAACAGCTAAATGCTCTGAACCACCAGCGCAAGATACCTTCCTTTTATTGGACTGGCAAGACAAAGATGAATTGTATGGGCCATGCAATCAGGCAGTCGCTTCAGCATGCCTATGCCCATCATATTCAACGATTGATGGTTACTGGTAACTTTGGGTTATTAGCGAATATTCACCCCGATGATATGGATGCATGGTATCTGGGTATCTATATCGACGCCATCCAGTGGGTTGAAATCACCAATGTGCGTGGCATGAGCCAGTTTGCTGATGGGGGTATAGTGGGCACGAAGCCTTATGTTTCCAGCGCCAATTATATCAATAAAATGAGCAACTATTGTCAAAGTTGCCACTACCTGCCAAAAAAAAGATATGGTCATAAAGCTTGTCCATTCAACAGCCTATACTGGAATTTTTATGATCAACATCGCGACAAGTTCGAAAACAACCCACGTATTGGCATGATGTACCATTTATGGGACAAAATGGAGCCGATGGAAAAAAATTTGATTCTAGAACAGGCGTCGCGATATCTCGACGCGATTGAAGATCTCTAATTCATCATTTTCTCTGCTTTAAGCAGGTTTAAAATATTGCCTTTTATTCGCCGCCCGACTACTCCCTACTGTTACAAAAATTCATTGCGTGTATTAATTACCTGTATTATGGATGGTAAATATCAATTTTTTATGTTAAGTTTATGTTAAGTTTTTGATAAAATAGGTAACATTAAGCTCACATTACTGTTTATGTTAATTACAAGTGAAGTATTTACTGTACATATTACCACTCGCCTTTTTATCTTTTGCCCAAAAGGCAACAGGTCAGTCACCCACAACTGACCAGGATATTGCTGTAACTACTGCTTTTCATTCCAACTATGAAGCCTCATTGTTCGAAAAAGTTCGTGCCGGAGTTCCGGTCAACCCTATTCATCTTTTGATGGCCGCCAGTCCTGAGGCCAACATAGAAAAAGGAAATGAGATAGTTCTTGAGCTGGAAGGTCTGCTTCGTTACCTGGAGACGAAGAAAAACAAATTCAAAAATCATGACAAATTTCTGAGGTGCGCCTTCAATAAGGTTCAGCAGAAATATTTAAGGAAATTCGAATATCAAACCGATTTCTATAACTTAATTGATGGTAAAGAATTTAACTGTCTTTCCGGTACTGCACTTTATGCTTATATTTTTGATCAACTGGGATATAGTTCTATCATTAAAGAAACAGATTACCACATCTACCTATTGATATATCATGAAGGGAGAGAATACCTGATCGAATCTACTGATAAAATTGGTGGTGTGGTGTTGAAACAGGATGAAATAGAACAGAGGAAGAAACAATATACCACGGGTAGCGGGGCTTTATTAGAAGGTCAGAATGGCATTTCTTCTCAGCAGTCACAGTATCATTTCAGCGTAAAAGTAGATAATCAGGTTAATATTCAGCACGCTGCCGGCTTACAATATTACAATCTGGCGATCCAGCATTTCAATGATCTACAGTATGATAAGGCGCTTCAGGATATCGATAAAGCAATCTTACTTTACCCTTCTCAAAGGTTATATGAGTTCAAACTGCTCACCCTTCACACGCTTCTTAGAGGAAAATCTATAGATGAGAAGGCAAAGGAATATTACAAAAAGATATATGCCTCTTTCTTAAGATCCTCTGGCTATTTGGCAAAAAATTAGGAGCCATATCACTATGGCTCCTGTTTAGTTTTGTTTAATAATGGCTAGAAACTTATTCTTTGATAATACTAAACTCTACCCTTCTGTTTTCTAATCTGCCTTCCGGTGTTTCGTTGGTTGTAACGGGGTTTCTTTCACCAAAAGCCTTTGCGCTCAACCTGTTTTTGGCTATTCCATTTTCTATGAGATAGTTTACCACAGCCTGTGCCCTTCTTTGTGATAGGTTAAGATTATAAGCGTCCGGACCTATACTATCGGTATGCCCGGCTATTTCAATTTCTACATCCTTAGCTTCATTGAGGAACTTCACGATTCTTTTAAGCTCTGGAAACGACTCTGCCCTTAGGGTAGATTTATCAAAATCAAAAGAAATATTGTTCATCGTTATGCGCTGGCCTACTTCCACAGGCACCAGGAATAGGTCTTTTTCAATCTCTTTGTATTCTGTCAGGTTATTTAGGTCAATATTGGCATTAATGGAGAGGAACCCGTCTGCTTGGGCCAGGTAGCCATACTTTTCACCTGAAGGGAGAATGATCTGGTACTCTCCTGTTCCGCTTTCAGACTGCGCCTCGCCTGCTTCTATGCCATCAGGAAGTTTTTCATACACAATTCTGGCCTCTATAGGCTCTTTAGTTTTTGAATTGTAAACTTTTCCCTTTACCAATACAACTGGTGCTGGCTTATAGAATACAGGCAGTTGGAGCTTGAAGATATCAAGATCTTCAGGTGTGCCACGGGAATAATAAGCATGCTCCCCCGAAGCAGGAATATTAAAGAAATCATCATCCTGATCAGAATTGATACTCGGTCCCAGGTTTTCCGGCTCAGACCAGTTTTTCCATGTGTCATCTAGCCTTCGTGTAACATAAATATCGCTACCGCCATAACCACTAAATCCCTTGGTAGAATAATAGAGAGTCTTTTCGTCAGCTGCCAAAAATGGCCCAGTTTCGGCATCCGCGGTATTAACCACATCACCCAGATTCATCGGCTCCGACCATTTGTTGTCGCCCTGAGAGAAACTAACATATAAATCTCTGTTACCTCTGGTATCTTCTCTTTCTACGGATAGAATAAGTGATTTCCGGCTATTAGACAAAAAGAAGTTCGCATTGTCAGATAAATTATATAGGTTTTCTATTTCTAAGGTTTGTGGCTCCGTCCAGCCGTCTCCGTCTTTCGAACTCATAGATATACCAGCCCTCATTTTGCCATTCTTTGTATATTCATTACCCAGCAGCAATAGTACCGAATTGCCATCTGGCGTGATTGAGCTTATAAAATTAGGTCCTACAGTGTTCAGGGTTTTGCCCATATTTTTTGCAGGCATCCATTCTCCCGTAGAAGGGTCTTTTTCTGAATACCAGATGTCTTCCTGATCCTTTACACCACCCACATTTTCCGGATGAAATTTTCTGCTGAAGTATAAAGTATTACCGTCAGGTGATATCAATGGGCGCAATTCTGAGAAGTTACTATTGACGTTTTCCGATAGTTTTTCCGCCACCAGATCTTCTCGTATATTTTCCGAAACATTAACCGAAGCTTCAATAGGCACTTTCGAATCACTGATTCCAATAGCATCAATACTTGTATAGCCAGGGACGGCTCTTCCATCCAAAACAATCTTTATCGCATGAACATCATAGGAAGTCCTCTCGAAGAAGACGTTTAAAAATCTCGACTTGACACCTACAGGCCTCGGTGTGAACGTATTGATCAGATACTCCTTATTGTCTTTATCATAGGTAAATACCTGATAAACAGCGCTCGGATTATAAGATTCTGCTATGGCGATTTGCTGTATCTTCGTCGGGTTGTCAAAACCAACCTTGATAAACTCTTCTTTACCTGGCTTGCCTGGGGTCCAGGCATTGGGGTTTTCTCCACCTCCTGGCAGAACATTCGGTTTCTTAAGAATCTGTGCTGCACTATATTGTACTGGCGTAAGTTCGCTTGAAAATTCTAATACCTTAGAGGCCCATTGCACATCTTGAGCAAGGCCTGCCTGGGAAAACAGAAAAAGAAATACAATTGATAATCGTTTAAACATGGAGTGAGAGTTTGGTTGTAATTACCCGATATGAATATTAAGCTTATAAATTTCTGATTAAATGTAATAAATAAAATTACTTTTTTAAAATCCTGACTTCAACCCGTCTATTTTTCCGTTGGGCTTCTTCGGAATTTTCCTGTGTGATTGGCATTGTGCCACCGAAAGCTTTAAGTTTAATGCGTCTTTTTTTAATTCCTTTAGAAACCAAATAGTCTCGTACCGCTTCCACTCTCTCTTCAGATAGCTTAAAATTGAGCAGCGGATTGCCTCTGAAATCTGTATGACCTTCCAATTGTACCTTCATGGACGGCTTTTCCAATAGCATGTTTACCAGCATATCCAGCTCTTCATAAGAAGAAGGAACAATTTCAGCTTTACTTTGCTTGAAAATCAGATTGTTCATGGTAAGAATCCTCCCTACCTCACTGGGAACAAGAAAAATATCAACCGTTGGAAGTTGCAGATTTTGATCGTTGACATCGACTATCGAAGAATAGGGCATGAAACCTTCAGCTTTTACCTCAATCCGGTATCCGTTACCTTTTATTAAAAAGGTTTCATATTCACCTTGTAGGCCATCGGAAATACTGATGATAAAGTTGCTGCCATAGGGTATTTTCTCAAAAGTAATGCGGGTCGCCACAGGATTCTGAGTCTCCAGGTTAATAACCTTGCCTACTATTTTTAAAATAGAATCGTTTTCATTGATTGCGGAATACTCCTGGGCCATTAATGAAATACAGCTGAAAAAATAAAAAAATACAATAGCTTTGATTATATGCATAGGAAAAAGAAGAAAAAAAAGTAGGTTATATGAATAGAGGTCTTCTCAAGATTTAAATATAGAGGTTTTTTCCGTTATATTATGAATATGAAAGCAGTACTTTCTATTCGAGGGAACGCTTGTTAAAAATAAGATATCCGAAGTGAAATAGAACCCCAAGTTGGTTCGTGGGGTCATCATAATAGTTTAGGCTTAAACTGATAGGACCCACGGGGCTATGGTACACGACTCCAGCGGTGCCTGCGAGGAAGATGCTGGTCAGGTCAGCTTCTAGTTTCGGGCTATTATTATTAGTTTCCACAATATCTTGCAGTGTTTTAAAGACAAACCCTTCTAATCTGAAATCCAGGTTTCTTCTTATCGAATAAACCTGGCGAAAACCAGCCGCTACAAAATTGAAAGCCCGGAAATTCGGAAGAAATAAAGTTTTACTATCCTGAAAAGGATAAAAACCCGGCGTATTGATGATGGTAGCCGTATAATTATGAAGAAAAGGTTGGTTCGAGGCCATGGCTTGAATCAAATAACCAGGCTTATACTTTCCTAACTGAAAATATTGAGCTGCTTTTACCTCAAGCCTAAGCCACTGGTGGCGTTGCCTGATATCTTCAAAGGTCATAGAAGTGTTACCAGGATAATACCGCTCCAGTGCCGAAAAATAGTTCACCGAAACCTTTAGGTACGTCCCGGAAGAGGCATATTGCTTCCTATTCATATTGTTTCTCGAGAAGGTCATGCCGGCGCGGAAGCCATCGAGGAATAGTACGTCGAGCGTGTCGGTTGATACCAATACATCATTATTACTATAAGTGTCATTGTTAATAAATAGGCCGGAGGAAATTTCCAATTTATTTTTAATTCCAATGGGCATACCAATATTTAGTCCCAGAAGTCTATCTTCCTGGTCTATAATGGACTCATTCTTCTCTTCAAAAAGGATATCGTTGGCATTTAAGTAATCCCAGTGATTGTAAAGGTATTCAGGCTCAATATATAGTTGATTCAAAATAGGTATGTTGATTCTCGTACGGAGGTGCATCGACTGGTAAAATCTTCCAGTGTAGAAGCTGGCACCATAATTAAACAGAAACCTGTTGAAATTTGTAAATTCCAGTCCAAGGAACATTTCGCTGATGCTTCGTGTGGCGATGTTGCCACCAAATTCTACTTTGAGGTTTCTTCTGGGTTTCCCATATATTTCGAAATCGTAGGTTTTTTCCAGCGAGTCATAAACGATGTTTGGGTAGATGTTCTTGAAATATTCTTCCGAAATCAGTTTGTAATAGCCCTCCTTGATATCTAAAATGCTCAATGCGTGCTTTTTGATGTTGAAAAGGCTCCTGATATAACGTCGTTGCGAAGACTTGAAGCCAATAAATTTAATCTCTTTAAACAGGAGTGGCTTCATGTCGAGAATGTATTCTTCCCTCGCCTGGTTAATTTCTTCGCATGTTTTTCTGGCTGTAACTTCAGATTTTATTTCAGCAATTTTTGCCATCGCAGCTACATAGCCACTGTCGATAATATTGTTGGCATAAATAAAATCAAGCGCCGAATACTTGGTAAGGCCAGGCTCAATATAAATCCCCTTATCACCAATAGCATCAGGGTCAGTCTTGTCCAATAGCATAAAAAGGAGCGACTGGCCAATTAGCTTTTCGTCTTCCTCATACGGATATTGGCTAAACCGTTTTGAAGCGACATTTACCCCGATAATATAATCTGGATTGAACTCTGCCTTAGCTACATCAACAGGGAAGTTGTTATAAACACCTCCGTCAAATAAGTATTTATTATCGAGTTTAATGGGCCTGTAAAAGAAAGGTACGGTAAAGGATGCCCGAATCGCCTGGTTTAAATTACCGCTCTTCAATACAATCTGATTTTGTGTGAATAAATCAGAAGCCATGGCACGGAAAGGAATAAACAGGCTATCGAAGTTATAGTTGGCTTTCTCTGAAGACTGCGCCAGCAGCTCGGTCAGCGCAAAATTGAGGGATAAGTCGCTGGCGAGGTTAGAATTGAGGCGGGTATTGAAAGAAGAGTCCACCATCAGGTTTAGCGAGAGCCATGAGGCGTTTGCATCCTCTTTGCTATAGTAATAATTGTAATCTTCGCCAATGATACCATTTACCCAATTCTGGAATCCTTTAGACTTCACTATTCGCTCAATTTCATCCGCCGAATAGCCTGCAGCATAAAACCCTCCAACGATTGCACCCATTGAAGTGCCCACGATATAATCAATGGGAATTTCATTTTCCTCGAGCGCTTTGATCACACCGACATGGGCAAGGCCTTTGGCACCACCTCCGCTTAATACCAGCGCCACTTTCTGCGCATGCAGTGGCATAGCCCAAAGCATGACCAATAGAAAGACGTAACTTATAGTTTTCAATGGATTACATAATGTTATGCGGTAGCCGGAACTTCAGAATTCATGGTAGACGATAGGCCTTGCAGTTTAAGTGTCATAGGGTAATACTATTGTCCTCTCGCAAGTAAGGGCTTAGCATCTCCTCCTGGTATTTCATTTAGCTTTAGTATCATCTTAGCTTTTACAACCTCATAAGCTGCCGCATGTGCTGGTTTGATAGGATCAGAAGGGGGGATAACCACCTTTAAAGCATCTACCTGCTTGCCATTCTGCCAAAAACGATAGCACAAATGCGGACCTGTAGCCAGGCCGGTACTGCCTACATACCCAATGGTTTGCCCCTGTCTTACACGTGTGCCTGGCCTGATGCCACTGCCGATCTTCGACATATGCAAATACTGTGTCGTATAGGTGCCGTTATGCTTTATTTTTACATAATTGCCGTTATTGCTATTATACTTTGCCTCCAACACAACACCATCGCCTACCGACATGATCGGTGTACCACTGGGTGCAGCATAGTCGGTGCCAAGGTGGGCCTTATATCTTTTCTGTACCGGGTGAAAACGCTTTTGTGTATAACGTGAGCTAATGCGCGAATATTTTAGTGGTGCTTTAAGAAATGCCTTTTTCAGCGTGTTGCCTTTTTCGTCAAAATACGCCTGCCCTTCCCCCTGGTCATAAGGTATGGCGTAATAGTCCTGGTTGCTTTGTTGAAAATATGCGGCTTTAATTTTCCCCATACCCACAACTTCACCCTTAATAGAATTTTCCTCGTAGATGACTTTATATTTATCCCCTTTTTGTATCCTGAAGAAATCTATTTGCCATGCAAAAACCTCCGATAGCTCATGGGCAAGTTGCGGCGTAGCGCCATTGTCGACCATAGACTGGTACAATGAAGATGTAATTTCCCCGCCTATGCTTCTTTCCAGCGTATCTACATCACGTTTAACCTTAAAAACCTCCAGCGAGTCCTGAAGATTGAAAACAACATATTCTACTTTGTTAGGCTCATATACAAACCATTTAGCCGTTCCCGCCGAGTCGTCGGCACATAGTAAGGTATATTTTTTATGGGCCATGATACTGCGTACATCAAAGATCTTTTTTGACTTCTGGGCTAGCTCATGAATGATAGCCATAGAAACATTGTATGGCGACAGAATTTGTGATAGGCTCTGATTTGGCTTAATCAAATCTTCTACCACAACCATAGAATCGACCACCATGCCATATAAATAGGTCTTTTCTTTTTCCGTGATTACAATAGTGTCAACAGCGAGAGCTTCTGTTTCTTTCTCCAGGTAGGGAGCTTCATCGAGCGGCAGCAACTGAAACAATAGGGAGGCAGAAAATAAGGCAACGAAGAAAATCAGCAATTTTTTAAACATGGTACCAAGCAATTAAGTCTTTTTACAACGCAGACATACCACAACAAGTATTATCTAGCTGAAATATAGAAATTTTTTCTGATAAAGGACAGGCCTTGAGGCACGCTGAGGTATCCGCAGCACGCTTTCCATGTAAGATTTCATGAAGACCACCTATATATCAAAAAATTAAAGTAGGTTCTTAATTCCAAAGTAAAAATAAACAGGCTTAAAGGCAAGAAAAACCAGCAAAAATGATCTTTTAATGGGCTGAAAATGAATAAATTGCTGACCCTTT
>PPFU01003256.1_pt1 | contig 41114 bp, 40 predicted proteins | sample 1535991 | NCBI WGS metagenome assembly PPFU01 (sample SAMN04901290, study PRJNA319586) | Hypolithon metagenome, whole genome shotgun sequencing project. | isolation source: Antarctic Hypolithon | place: Antarctica: Miers Valley | collected 2014
CAGAATGAGGCTTTCGAGCACTTAAGTTGCTGTTTGAGCGAGAATGACTTTCATAATGAGAATTGCTGATTCGATACGTTCCCAATCACAAAGACTTTTATTTTGTGCTGGCGAAATAGCGCGAAGATAAGCTTATTCTTCGAGATAGAAAGCATCTGTTTCGGCTGCAATGAAGTTAGCTTCCTCAGTCACAAGCTTGCGAGGCCGTCCGCCCTTTTTGCCATTGGCCCTGGCGGCGGCGGCTTTTTTAGGGCTTTTTTCCTGCCCGCCCTTACGGCCTAACGCTGCCATCCAAGCCTCGGTACCATATACCCCGAAGACAATTCCCTGCACGGTGAGGTCAGCCTCTAGCTGAGGCCAATGCAGCCCTACCCCTTGAGGGCTCACCTCAATCTCGGCTAGCTGCTCAGGCGAGGCACCTTCTAGTCCTTGCAGCTTCGCAGAAGGCACCCCGTGGTAGGTACCCGCCGTAGTTTTGATCCACACCAGATCTTTTTCTGGCTCATACCAAGCGGACTCTGCATGGAAATCGTGCTTGAGAGAGGCTTGGCCTGCTTTTCGGGCCGCTGCAATCTGCTCGTCGGTGATGTTGATTTTTACCACGTAACTCTTCGGATACATCACAACGCGGAAGCTATCTTGTCTAACAATTACGGGCACTTGCTGTTCACTTTTTTATAATAACCTAAGCGGTTGGGTTTTCTCTAGTAACTTTTGACGATAGAATCTTACCCACGTTAAGGAGCGAGGCTTCATGCCCATTCAAATACTGGCGGTTATTCCAGCTCGCTATCAGTCGCAGCGATTTCCCGGTAAGCCACTGGTGAAAATTGGCGGTCGCACCATGGTGCAAAGCGTATTCGAAGCCGCCAAATCCTGCCCCAATTTCAGCCGGATAATCGTCGCTACTGAAAGCGAAAAAATAGCGACGTGCGTCCGTGAGTTTGGCGGCGAAGTGGAGCTAACCTCTGACAAACATGAAACCGGCACTGACCGGATCGCCGAAGTTGCAGCCCGTCACCCTGAATATGACGTGGTGGTAAACGTGCAGGGCGATCAGCCTTTTGTAAGCGCTAAAATGCTTAATCAGCTAGTGGCTCCTTACTTGAGCGGTGGAGAATTGCCAGACATGACAACGCTAGCCTGTCCGCTAAATTTGGAGGCAGATTTAGATAATCCCAACGTGGCCAAGGTAATTTGCGATCGCCATGACAACGCCCTTTACTTCTCCCGTTCACCCATTCCCTACTTCCGCAAAAAGCTCTCTGCCACCCCAAAAATGCCGGTCTATCACCACTTGGGTCTGTACGCCTTCCGCGCCGACTTTCTGGCAAAGTACACTCAGCTAGCAGCCACCCCACTAGAACAGTGTGAAAGCCTAGAGCAGCTACGTGTGCTAGAACACGGCTATCGTATTCGCGTCTGCCAGACAGAAACTGCCATTATAGAAATTAACACCCCCGAAGATCTAACTGCCGCTCAAGCCTTCGTTTAATTGCTCACATCGTCCTAGAAAATCTTTAATCCTAAAATCTTTAGTCCTATGGTTGCTACTCCGCTTAAGCCTCACATTGTTCAAACTCAAATTGCCGATAAATTTTCTATTGGTGAAGGTCAGCCCCTGGCACTGCTCGCTGGCCCCTGTGTGATTGAGTCGGAAGATTTTACGCTGAAGATGGCCGCAGAGATTTTGAAGGTGTGCGATCGCCTCGGCGTCAATCTCGTCTTCAAGTCCTCGTTCGACAAAGCCAACCGCACCTCCATCAGCTCCTTTCGCGGTCAGGCCATGGAAAGAGGGCTCGCCATTTTAGATCGAGTCAAACGCGAAGTCGGCGTCCCCGTCGTCACCGACATTCACGAAAGCTACCAGGCCGCTCCCGTAGCAGAAGTCGTTGACATCTTGCAAATTCCCGCCTTTTTGTGCCGTCAAACTGACCTGCTGCTCGCCGCCGCCGCGACCGGTAAAGCCATCAACGTAAAAAAAGGCCAGTTCCTAGCGCCCTGGGACATGAAAAACGTCGTGAAAAAGCTTGAAGATGGTGGCGCGAAGAATATTCTACTTACTGAGCGCGGCACCAGCTTTGGCTATAACGCCTTAGTCGTTGACTTTCGCGGCTTACCTCAAATGCGCGAATTCGGCTATCCCGTTGTATTTGACGCTACTCACAGCGTACAGATGCCCGGCGGACAGGGCAATACATCTGGCGGACAGCGAGAATTTGTACCCGTTTTAGCCCGCGCCGCAGCGGCTATTGGCATTGACGCGCTATTTATGGAAGTGCATGAAAACCCAGATCAGGCGCTTAGCGATGGCCCTAATATGGTGCCGCTCGATAAACTCGAAGATGTGCTAACTCAAATCGTTCGCATCAGAGAAGCCCTCAACAGCAGGCCAAAGGTAGACCTCAAAGGCATATAAGAAATACCAACACAACCCACTTCAGGCCAAGCCATGAAAACCATCGAAACTACCGCCAAGGTCAATCACGAGGGAACGCTCATCATAGGAATAGCTTCAGATTTACCGCCAGGGATGCACCGGGCAGTTCTGGTGATTGATGAAGCCTCATCAGCACAAACAGAAATACCCGATACAGAACTCACCCAGTCACCAGCAGCCAAAAAAACCGCATGGACGGTTTTGCGTGAGCAGGCAGGCTCAGTAGACATGCCACAGGAAGACATGCCAGAGGACTGGTCAAAAGAGCACGACCATTATCTCTATGGCACACCCAAACGGCAGAGCTAATCGAGCCTTCCCAGCCCTGCCTAACCTTTATAGTATTTGCTATAGAATGAAGATGGTAGTATCGTCCGCTTATCGCTCCGTGCTTTTACAAATTGTGCCTTTACAAGTCTAGTAGTCCAGGCGGCGGTGTAACCTCTATTCGGCCCGCTGCGATATCTACTACGGGTACGATCTCCTCTACAAACGGAATGAGTAGCGTTTTAGGAGCTTTCTTTTTCTGCTTTCTCTTCACCTGACGCTTCAGCTTTTGAGCTGCCTTAGCCCGTACAGACGGATGTAATTCTTCCGCAAACGATTCTGGTGAGAGAGTTAGCTCGTCGGAATCGTCTTCACCTTGATCGGCAAGTAAAACTTCCAGCATGTCGTGCCCGGTTGTAAACACGTCAGTCACAGTGCCTAAAACAGCTTGGTCTGACTGCTTGACAACCGTTGCGCCAATCAAATCAGAGACGTGAAATTCACCCGGTTCTAAGGCCAGGCGATCGCGCTTCGGCACCATCAGCCTCGCCTGCCGCAAATCTTCCGCCTGATCTCGATGATCCACACCCTCAAGCTTCACCACATACTGGTTCTTACCATCTACAAAGCGACCGCTCACCAAACGAACCTTCTCAGGCTCCCCATTCGGCTTTTGCAGCCAGCGATCACCCGCCTTTGTAAACCGCTCAGGAAAGTCACTCTCCGCAAACACTTTCACATGCCCATTCAGCCCATGAGCACCCACAATTTTACCGATCAGCAACCAATCGTCTGCCGGTTCTTTAGTCATCCCGTTATTCACTCCGCCAATCATAGAGTCAGTCATAGCGTCTAAACCGCTGCCATCACAGGCTGCGCCGAATACACTTTGTCTGTGAGCGTCGCTAGATGCTTCAGCGCAGTCACAAGCTGCTCTTCAGTCGCCGTCAGGCTAATGCGGAAACACTGACGCATGTGCAGCCAGTCTTCACCTTTTAGGCTTTCTTTGAGCCCTGGGAAGAAGGGGCTCCCCGGCACAATAATCACGCCGTATTTCTTCAGCTCGTTGTAAAACTCCCAGTCGGTCATCGGCAAATTGTCAAACCATAGCCAAGCAAAAATTGCGCCTTCGCCTCGGTGCAGTCTCCAGGGCACTTCATTTGGCATGTGCTGAGTGAGGGTTTCTTCTAGTACGACAAACTTGTTGCGGTAGTGAGGGCGGATGATGTTTTTAGAAATGTTGGCAAGGGCACCGCTGCGAATGGCACGGGCCGCGATCGCCTGACCATAGCGACTCGAATGAATGCACAGGTTCGTCTGAAAGGCTTCTAAAATTTGAATAATTTTCTCATCGCCAATCGCCACACCTACGCGCTCACCCGGTAAGCCCGCCTTAGAAAGGCTGAGGCAATGCACAATATTTGGCCCGAAAACCGGTGTCATCTCAGTAAAGTTAAGCGCCGGGAAAGGAGGTGCATAGGCCGAATCTATAAACACCGGTACATTGTAAGGCGCTGCCAAATCGACGATGCCCTGAACCTCATCATCGGTAATCACGTTGCCTGTAGGGTTACAGGGGCGTGAAAACAAAACGAACCCCGTCTTATGATTAATTTCTAGCTGTTCAAAGTCGGGGCGGTATTTAAAAGAGTGCGGATCTTCACTATCTAGATCAATAAAAGGACGGTACGCCTTGATGGCCTCTGGATGAAGGGTGACACCGCCGTAGCCCGTATAGTCTGGGCTCAGGGGCAGCACAATATCTTTAAGCTGCCCGCCTGAGCTGTAGCCGCCCAGCGCATTTGCCGCCAAAAAGTAGAGGTTTTGACTGCCGGGGGTAATTAGAATATTCCGGGAGGTGAGGCTGAGCCCGTAGCGCTGATTGAAGTCGTCGCGGATGGCTTCGATGAAGGGTTCGTAACCCTGACTAGCCCCATAGCGGCAGACGACTTCGCCATATTCGTCGCTGGCGAGCAGGTCTGCGGTACAATCGCGCCAAAGCTGCTCTACCTCCGGCAAAATTACAGGGTTGCCCGCACTCAGGTTAATAAACTCCTGATGTGAATTCGACGCCTTGCTCGCGTTCAGCGTTTCGATAATGTCTTTCATGATCGCTCGCACCCCGGTCAGGTGAGACATGCGATCGCCAAACTGTGTTAGAGCGGGGGTCATAGAATATCGGGGTGCTAACTTTTCTGTGGCCTGTCTACAGACTATTTGATCAAATATAACTCGATTTTCACATGCACCCTTCCTGGCAACTCGATTTCTATCGCCGCCCCCTTCAAGACTCGCAAGGCAAACCCGTTTGGGAGCTGCTCATTTGCGACCCGCAAATGGGGTTTAGCTATGGCGAATTTTGCCCTCAGTCAGAAGCCAGCGCCCCCTGGGTAAAAGAGCAGCTCCAAATTGCGAAAGGCAAAGCAGGCGGCTGGCCACAATATATAGATATCTTTCGTCCGCAAACGGTCAGCCTGGTAGAAGTTGCCTGTAGGGAGCTGCCGATAGAAGTTCGCCCCACCCGAGATGTTCCTACCCTCAAGCAGTGGCTCCGGCAGCGCGCCGCCTGGTACGACAACCTGCACAACTACATCAATGAGCCCTATGACCCAATCGTCATAGAACGGCCTGCACCTCTGCCAATAGCTGACTACTTAATGGGCGAGCAGTGGCAGTTTGCCGCCATCAGTTCGGATCAGCTCATGCGCCTGGAGCACGAACCCATTCCTGTGCAGTCCATCCCAGATGGCTTAACCCCGGTGAATTTGGGACTATCCAGCACGCTGCTAATCCCTGGCGTCATTATTGATGGCGGGCGGCAATCGATGGCGCTGGCTCAGTGGCTACAGTCTGTTCGGCCCGTTATGCTGCAATACATCGCAGGCAAGCCCGATGGTCTCCTGTTAGAAGCGGGCCTGTCCGACCGCTGGATTTTAGCGACTTTCGAAGACTCAGACGTGGCCGGAGCCGCGCGAACTTTCACAGAACGCAAGCAAGCTGCCAAAGGACTGCATTTTTTACTGGTACGTCCCGACGATTCGGGCGTGACCTATACCGGACTCTGGCTGCTGCAATCAACACCGGGCAAACAAATTCATGCTGCACGGCCCGTTTGAATAGTCTTTATTGAATGGGGAGGCGTCTCCAAACAAAGAAACGGGCGCAAAAAATGTGCCCGCAATATCATACGAAACTAGCTGAAATCACATCAGGCCGTTAAATCAGGCCGTTAAATCAGGCTGAGAACCTGACGGGCTTCCTCATCACGGTTTTGCTGCTGTAAGAGCGTGGCCAAATTGCGATAGGCCGCTTCTAAACGAGGCGGAAGCGGAAGCATAACGGGCTGCTGCTGGCGAATGGTTTCAGAGATGTCAACGGCCTGCTGGAAGGCGGCGATCGCGCCCTCTATTTGCCCAGCCCCCACCTGCGCCTGACCGATATTCACCAGAAGATGAGCTTCCTGCACCGGACGATCCATCGCCTTAAAAATCACGCGCGCCTGTTCGTAAGCACTCAGCGCTTGAGCAGAGTCATGATTCAGCGCCGCCGCTCTGCCTAAGTTGTTGAGCGTAGCGACTTCTTGAGCTCGATCATTCATGGCTCTGAACAGCGCCAGGGCTGGCTGAAAGTAACCGATTGCTTTCGCGGGCTGATCGATCATCACGTAGGCGTAGCCCAGTTCTGAAAGCGCTTCGGCCTCAGCTTCACGATTGCCTATGTGCTGAGAAATTTCTAGCGCCTGCTGTTGAAAGCCAATGCTTTGAGCGTAGTCACCCTGATCTGTGTAGGTTTGGGCGATGAGAGAGAGCATGATGCGTTCGCCTGCTTCGTCGCTGTGGCGCTGGTAAATTGAGAGACCTTTGCTGTAGGCTGCGATCGCCGCCAAAGGCCGACCGTCCATTTGATAAGCGCTGCCCAAGTTCAGGTACAAGCTAGGCTGATCGTCTGCGCTGCCTAATGTTTCATACAGTGCTAAAGCCTGCTCTACCAAGCTCAAAGCTTCGTCAGATCGGTTTGTCATACGGTGGATGACGCTGAGGTTTTCTAACATGCGGCCTTCTCCCGCTAGGTCACCCGCTGCGTTATACAGCGACAAAGCTTGCTGCCAATAGCCAAACGCTGCTTCCTGGTTGCCGCCCGTAAAGGCTCGAACACCTTGATTAGCGAGCTGATCGGCCATACGTGACTCAGGGCTGTTGCTCGACATGACCCCGCCCGCCGTTAGACCGCTAGTAGGTTGAGCGATTGCGGGTAAAAGATTTGTAAAAGGGGCCGCGACTGCGGGCAAACCCTGCATTCCTATTGTTACTGCGCCAACACTGTAAGCAAGCTTTAGGGAAAAGATCTTGGAGATAGCGGAAGATGACAGCCCAGACTTGATAAAACGCATAGCAGAACCAAAGTGTGTGACGACGTATTCGGGCCTCCGTTATCACACGGGTATTGCAAAAAAAGGTTCCGTACGTGTTTTCTCTTAAGACAAAAAATATTTAGGCCTACAATGTTTTAAGTACCGATGAGAACGGTAAAATTCCTCTTGACGACTTCATAGGAAAAATTGATGGCTGCTCCGACCAATCAAACGGCATACGAGCTGGTGAAGCTCCCGGTAAAAATTGGCATCATCGGCGGCAGCGGGCTCTATCAAATGGAGGCGCTGAGCGATGTGCAAGAAGTCAAGCTGACAACGCCCTTCGGCGATCCTTCTGACGCGCTAATTGTCGGCAAAATTGACGGCGTACCAGTGGCCTTCTTAGCTCGTCATGGGCGGAACCATACGCTCACACCTTCAGAGCTACCCTTCTGTGCCAATATCTACGCGATGAAAATGCTGGGTGTGGAGTATTTAATATCGGCCTCAGCGGTCGGTTCGCTCAAAGCCGAAGCCAAGCCAGTCGATATGGTGGTGCCCGATCAGTTTATTGACCGCACCAAAAATAGAGCCTCTACCTTTTTTGGCGAGGGCATCGTCGGTCACATTTCCTTCGGCGACCCGGTATGCAATAACCTGGCGGAGGTTTTAGCTAATTCTGTTGAAAGTCAGCAGCTTCAAGGCGTCACGCTACATCGAGGCGGCACCTATGTCTGCATGGAAGGGCCGGCTTTTTCAACCAAGGCAGAATCTAATCTATATCAGAGCTGGGATGCCACCGTTATTGGCATGACCAATTTGCCCGAGGCCAAGCTGGCTAGAGAAGCTGAGATTGCCTATGCAACGCTAGCCATGGTGACTGACTACGACTGCTGGCATCCTGACCATGACAGCGTCACGGTAGAAATGGTGATTGGCAATTTGCAAAAGAATGCGGTAAATGCGCAAAAGGTGATCGCAGAAGTCGTACGGCGATTGCATGAGAATCCGCCCGCCTCAGAAGCACACGATGCGCTCAAGTACGCCATTATTACGCCGTTGGACAAAGCACCAGCGGCAGCGAAAGAGAAGTTAGCTGTGCTGTTGCAAAAGTATCTCTAAGAAGCAATATTAAGAAGCCTTATCAAAAGGAATCGAAAAAGACACCGTTTTCCCTTTCTCCCCAATGGCAACAGTTTTCTCAGCTAGCGCTAGCACTGGCTTAACTGACGGACTCAAAATATCTTCATACCCTTCGTACTGCGTACCGAGCACCCTGTCCCAAAAGGTGAAGTATAGGCTGTAGTGGACGGTGTACTTGCGATGGTGTAGCCAGTGATGAGTACAGCCAATCATCCAGCTACCCAACCATTTGCCAAAGGCTGAGCTTGGAAATAGCCGCACGCCAAAATGGTGAACCAATGCGCCCATCGTCATCACCATGACAACGGCTATTAGTACAGATAGGTGCATGGGAATAAGCCTCGTGACCCCTATTAAATAGAGGGCTTGAATCATCGCTTCTGCCGGATCGAAGGCAAAAGCCGTCCAGGGCGTCGGATTTTTGGAATGATGATGGCCTTGATGAAGCCACTTGTAACACTTGGGATGGTGAGACAGGCGATGGGTGAAGTAAAAGTACGCATCTTGCAGCACCAGCACCAGCACTAGGCTAACGCCGAGGTACCAGAAGCCGTATTGCTGTGGCTGCAAGTAAATGCGCGTGTGGCCTAGTTCGTAGGCTGTGGTCATGATGGCTGCGCATACTGCAAAAATGCCGGATGATACTACAGAGAGAATAACGTCGCTGCGGATGGAGGATCGAGTGCGGCCAATGGCGAAGCGGGACGATTGCCGTAAATACAAAAACCAGTACAGGCTACCGGCAGCGGCAAAGTAGCCCAGCACGGTAACTGCAAAAAATATCAGACTGTGCCAGCACAACCTTGGCAACAGAGAGGTTAGAAATAAATAAAACGCCAAAGCCTGTATAAATTGGTAACTTTATTCCCTGAAGTTTACTGGCTTTAGACCCCTTTGCCTACAGCTCGACGCCTCGTGAGACTTCAAAGCTACCGGCAAGTACGACCGAATTGTTAAGACGCCTCCTTAACGGCACCAGAATATCTTTCAGACTTCTCTCATAATGTCTATTCAAACCAATTGCTCAAGCGCTTCTCACTGCTGCCTTGCTACAGCAACCTCCGTCTTGGGACGTAGATGTAAGATGGGAGAAAGTATTAAGGAATGTAACAAAAACTCGCATACATTAAAAAGTGTTGCGCTTTGTTGATCCCGTTGTTAGCGTATGCATGTTCAATCAGTTATCGGCCCACATGTGGGATAAATCGCTGATCTGAACTAGACACATCCGTATCTACATCAAGAGGTTATTCATCATGAAAAGTTCCTTTCTTAATCAGTTGATACGTCGTTTCCATGTTGGCTTGGTAGGCTGCGTATCTTCACTCCAACACTTGCTTATGAAAGTGGCTGTTGCTGTATCCCTTAAGCTTTGTTTGTTTACTGTTCGGGTTTTGCGGGGCTCTACGGCTAACTCCCGTCAGCAGGCAAGCCAGTCTTTCTAGGTTTCGTTTTGATGGCGTCTCGTTGGGCGCGATCGCTCCCATCACAAGATCAGATCGCTCCTCACAAGATCAGATCACTCCCTTCAACATAGATCTATGTTTCACGCTTGCAGACTTCCTTCAGCGCATTGCCTAAGCCACAGTTAACGCTGAGCCGAAGGAAGTTTGCTCCCAGAAATTGAACAGATGCGCGTTTTTTGCGTGTATTGACTTAGTACATTTCTCTAGCTGCGCGTCACCTTGTTTTTGCACAACACCTGTGCCCCAGGTTCCTTAAGCAATGTGACCCACTCCCTAACCTAAACAAAGGCTTTTGTCTATGAATATTCAAGGAAAAGTAGCGCTGATTACCGGCGCTTCTCGCGGAATTGGGCGGGCTATTGCCTATGAACTAGCCCGCAACGGTATCCGCCGCATTATTTTGGTTGCTCGCAATCCGTACACGCTAGGCCAGGTCGCGGCTGACATTCGCCGCATTGGGGCTGAAGCCATTCCCCTGTCGATAGATCTCACTGTGCCCTCGGTGGTGAGTGCCACTATTGCCAAAGCCTGGCGCGACTATGGCGATATTGACTTGCTGGTGAACTGCGCCGGGGTGGCTCACCAAGCGCCTTTTTTGCGATCGCACCTCTCCAACATGCAGCAAGAAATTGACACCAACATCACCGGCATGTATCTGGTTACCAGCCTGGTTGCCCGACGCATGGCCTCTCGTAGGCGAGGCACTATTGTGAACGTCTCTAGCCTGATGGGTAAAATCGCCGCGCCGACGATGGCGACTTACTCAGCGACCAAGTTTGCTATCGTTGGCTTTACCCGTGCGCTGCGGATGGAGCTTGCACCGCATAACGTGAAGGTGATGACTCTGCTGCCCTCGCTCACCGATACCGACATGGCAAAAAACATGAAAAAGTTTCGGGGTATGATTCCAATGACGGCTCAGCAGGTCGCTGTGGCCTGCATTCAGGGTCTTCAAAAGGATTCAGCAGAAGTGCTGGTGGGCTGGCAGTCTCATGTGGCTGTGTGGTGCAACCGCCTTTCGCCCAGGCTCCTAGAGCAGATTCTGAAAATGACAGCGCCGAGAAAGCTGCTGCACGCTTAGTTGCACAGTCTTAGTTGCACGGTTTTAATTACACAGTCTTAGTTGCACAGACGCACCCGAACCGTTTAGCCTAATGCAAGCTAAACGGTTCGCATTTTTAGGATTTTTGCGGTTACATGACTACTCAAGACACAACTTCTACGGCATCGGCAGAGCCTGTGCTGTATGGAGAAAGGGCCATTAAAAACGGTAATTTAATCACGTTCCCCAACCCTCGTCCGGGGCGGGAATATACTATCAGCATTACGCTGCCTGAGTTTACCTGCAAATGTCCATTTTCAGGCTATCCAGATTTTGCCACAATTTATGTTGAGTATGTGCCTGATCAAAAGGTTGTGGAGCTGAAGGCGATTAAGCTGTATATCAATAGTTATCGCGATCGCAACATCTCTCACGAGGAGTCAATAAATTTAATTTTAGACGACTTTGTTGCAGCCTGCGATCCTTTGTTTGTCAGCGTTAAAGGAGACTTTTTACCACGGGGCAATGTGCATACCGTCATTGAAGTCACTCACAAAAAGGCCGAGAGCGAGACTCAATAAAGTCCCGAATGCTTTTTCTGGCCTTAACCTCTCCTTTCCTTTTTGTTAACACCCTGGTTCGATGATTGATTTACAGTCGCATCAACGTTAGTGGGGTTAATCCTTTTGTCTTTGGTAACTTCTCCGCAGGCCTATTCTGAGCAGTTCGTAACGCTAATTGAGCAGCTTTATTTAGAGCAATCCTCCTTCAAAGGGGCTACGCCAACGCTTATCACCTATCCTGCCGGTCGCAACATTCCACTCCAGCATCAGGATCTCCACATTATCTACCGGGGCGTTGTACAGCTCCACACCATTCATGCCGATGGCGGTGAAACCATTGTGGGACTCTGCGGGCCTTCGATGGCCTTTGGTAAAGCCATCAGCAGCGTAGAACCCTATTGGGCTACGGCGCTGAGCGAAGTTGACATACTGCCGCTTTCCATGTCGGAAATCGAAGCCTCTCCCGCCCTGATGGCTGGCATTCTTCCGCAGCTTGTGCGTCGCCTTCAGCAGGCAGAAGCTTGGCTGGCAATTTCTGGCAAACGCTTAGTCTCTGATCGACTGCGGTTTGTGTTAGTTCAGCTTGCGCAAGACTTCGGCCATGTAGAAACTGGCGGCGTCCGCATTAAGCTCAGGCTCACCCATCATCAAATCGCGACCATTATCGGCACGACCCGCGTGACGGTAACTCGCTTATTGCGCGACTTTAAAGATGAGGGCTGGCTCAGCATTCAACAGCGTCAGCTTATTTTGAGTCCGCAGATGGTCGGTTTGGCCCATAACGACAGCTCTACCCACAAATTTAAAGTCGCTAGCTAGGTTACTCGCTCAAGGGCTACGCCCCAACAACAACGCCACCGTTGGGATGCAGCACCTGACCCGTCATATAAGAAGAGTCTTCAGAGGCTAAAAACACAAAGCAGGTGGCCACTTCTACCGGCTGACCGGGGCGCTTCATGGGTACTTGCTTACCAAAGCCTTCTACCGCGTCAGCAGGCATAGCATCGGGGATAAACGGTGTCCAAATGGGGCCAGGGGCGACGCCGTTGACACGGATGCCTTTTTCGAGCACGCGTTGGGAGAGCGATCGCAAAAACGCCAGATTTGCCCCCTTAGTCGTGGAATAGCTCAGCAGCGAATCGTTCCCTTTGTAAGCATTGATCGAAGTTGTGATAATAATGGTGCTGCCTTCTTTGAGGTGAGGCAGGGCAGCCTTGGTAAAATAGAACATTGGGAACACGTTGGTGCTAAAAATGCTGCCTAACCGAGCGGCATCTATTTCTTCCCAGTCCTTTTCCGTATACTGCTCAGCAGCGTTACTGACTAAAATATCGAGCTGACCGAACTCATCAACCGTCTTTTGCACCACTTCTTTACAGAACGTTTCGTTGCTAATATCTCCCGGAATCAAAAGGCACTTTTGCCCATACGATTCAACTTCTTTTTTCGTCTTCTCAGCGTCTCCATGTTCATCTAAATACGAAATTGCAACGTCTGCACCTTCTTTGGCATACAGCACTGACACGGCTCGGCCAATTCCACTATCGCCGCCGGTAATCAACGCTACTTTGCCTTTTAGCTTTTCGCTGCCCTTGTAGCTATCGCGGTCATAAATGGGCGAGGGCGTCATTTCAGATTCTAGTGCGGGCTGACGGTCTTGCTCTTGCGCGGGAATTTGGCTAGCAGAGATTGGCATAGTGAACTCCTTGTGAGTAGAAAATTGTCTTCCTATATAAAAGCGCTAAGGTCTATTTTGTTTCACTTCCTAATAGCAGAGTTTTCATAAGGGGCCTGCATCCTTACCTATGCCATAAGAAACAACCTTAAACCAGCCCCTTAGGCAGATCATTTACTCCATTTTTAAGATGAGAACTCTGTAAGCTCTGGTAATCTGGAGATAACCTGCTGGAGAAATAAAGATGGGACTGATATTCGATATCTTCTTTTGGTTGATAGTCGGCTTTCTTATCTTTGCCGCGATTATTTTGGTGAGCTTGTATATTAGGGGTGCGTTTCGGTGGCGTCCTCCTTTTCAAATTGAGCACGCGATCGCCCCTCAAGATCCCTATTTCGTACTCACCCTTAAAAGCCTCACAAAGTCTCTTTCTACCGCAGGCAAAGCTACCGACTTTTGGAACACCGCTGACGATATTCAAAAAGCCCGACTCGCAGCAATTAGCAGCGCCCAAAAGAGCATTCAGTTTGAGACTTTTATGATGACGCCGGGGAGGCGGGCTCAGGATTTTGGGGAGGCGATCGCCCGCCAAGCTGCTGAAGGTATAGAAGTGCAGCTATTGGTAGATAGTTGGGGCACTAAAAAAATGCCCATGAACTACTGGCGGCGGCTGAAGCTGGCTGGCGTGCAGATTGTTTTCTTCAACCCGTTTGATTTTCGTGCGCCTGCTAACTATGCCGGACGCACCCACCGTAAGCTGTTGATCATTGACGGTAAAAAAGCCCTAATCGGCGGTGCGGGTATCTCGGACTTGTGGGATGGCACAGAAAAATCGGACGATACTAAACCCTGGTTTGATATTGAAGCGGCATTTACTGGCGAAATGGTGACGGTGCTAGCGACTGTTTTTCAAACCCACTGGCAGGGCTATAAACAGTTTGAAACCGGGGCCGCTACCGTTGTTGATATGGCGAAAATTTATCCGGTAGAAGAGAATGAAGACAGCGATTCTGTATTAGTAACATTGGGTACAAAGCCGAGCTATCGGGACTCGCCGATTGAAACAACAAAGCAAGCGCTGATCGCCTGTGCCCGAAAGCGAGTTTGGCTATCGAGCCCGTATTTTTTGCCGAACAGAAGCACTCGGGATTTGTTGATTGCAGCAAGGCAGGCGGGGGTAGACGTGCGAATTTTGACGACGAGCGGCAGATCCGACAAAAAGCCGGTTTACTACGCGTCCTACGAAGTCTACGGCTCTTTATTAAAAGCAGGCATCCAAATTTTCGAGTATCAGCCCAGCATGATCCACGCCAAAATGCTCATCATCGACAACGATTGGGTAAATATGGGCAGCGCAAACCTCGACTACCGCAGCTTTTTACACAATGACGAATTGGATATCGTGACTGACAGCGAAGAGTTGTTTAGCCATGTAGAGCAAGCTTTTGAAACAGGATTTTCGCAGTGTGAGCAGATTGGGCTGCGGCAGTGGAAGCGGCGATCATGGCTGAAGCACAGAGTGTTGGGGAACGTGGTGCGGCTGGTGCAGTGGCAGCTTTGAGCGGTTGGCTGGGTTGTGGCTTCGGCTGCGCTCAGCCAGCGGGATGTGCTGACACCGAGTCCTGAGGAATAGGTTGACACCGAGCCCTGAGCGGAGTCGAAGGGCGGCTGTGCTCAGCCAGCGGGGAACGCTATTTCTGGAAAACAGCAGTACCTCATTGCTCATGTCTTACATGTACATTCTCAAGTGTGTGGATGGTTCTTACTACACAGGGAGTACGAAAAATCTGCCGCGTCGTCTGTGGCAGCATCAGAATGGCTTGGGTGCAAACCATACACAGAAACGGTTGCCTGTGGAGTTAGTTTACGCTGAGGCATTTGATCGGGTTGCCGATGCTTTTTATCGGGAAAAGCAGGTGCAGGGCTGGAGTCGAGCGAAGAAAGAGGCTTTGATGATGGAGGACTGGGATCGGTTGCATGTGCTGGCGGAGTGTCAAAATGTGTCTCACTTTTTGTGGAATGGGGTGGAGTGAGCTGGTGGGTTGTGGCTTCGGCTGCGCTCAGCCAGCGGGATAGACCGACACCGAGCCCTGAGCGTAGCCGACACCGAGCCCTGAGCGTAGCCGAAGGGCGGCTGGACGAGGGCTGAGCGTAGCCGAAGGGCGGAATAAAGCGGAATTGATGCTGAACGATGCTGAGCGATTCCTGAGTGCGACTGATAAAGTGCGGTTAGTGGATGAGCGATTCCTGAGTGCGACTGATAAAGCGCAGTTGGTGGATGAATGGTTCTGGGCCGTGATTGATAAAGTGCCGTTGGTGAGTGAATGCTTTTGTGATGCGACTGATAAAGGGCCGTTGATGAATAAGCGGTTTTAGCTTGCCTGAAAGCTTGCTCTATGTAAGCTAATGTCCTTTACTGATTGAAAGGATGTTGGCTTGTAAGGATAGGATAGCGGTGACAAGTAGCGAGGGCAGGCGATTTTGAAAGCTCAGGAAGTGTTACGTCGCTACGCGGCTGGGGAGCGCAAGTTTTGCAATGCGAATTTGCGGGGGGCAAACTTTAAGGGACAAGACCTGAGCGAGGCAGATTTTAGCGGGGCGGATATTCATAGTGCGAACTTTACGAACGCGAATTTGCGCGGTGCGAAGTTTGCAAAGGCGCAGGCGGGCTTGCAACGCCAGTGGATGATAGTTCAACTGCTGTTGATCGCTGTAATTGCCACAGTTGCGGGTGTCTTTGAGGGACTCGCTGGGGCGCTTTCGACATATTTTTTTGACAGCAGGAATTTTAATAGCGCCACTGAATGGGTAATGGCAGGGATTGTCCATCTTTTGCTGATTTTTGCTGTTTATGCTGCAATCTCGTTTCGAGGATTTACAAATCGAGCCGAAGGCGCAGTCGCGGTCGCGGTCGCAGTCGCAGGTGCAGTCGCAGGTGCAGTCGCAGTCGCAGGCGCAGTCGCGGTCGCACTCGCAGGCGCATTCGCGGTCGCAGGTGCATTCGCATTCGCAGGTGCAGGTGCAATCGTCACCGTCCAATTCGCAAACGCATTCAGAGCCGTAGGCTCAGGCGCAGGCATAGGCGCAGTCATGGGCGCAGGCAACTTCGCACTCGCATTCGCAGGCCCAGGCTTAGGCGGACTCGCATTCGCATACGCAGGCACAGGCGCAGGTTTGCTGTTTAGCAATTATGTTGGATTGCGAGTGTACATGGAAGATGAAAAGTTTGACATTCTTCGAGGGTTTGGCTTAGCCTCGGCTACGCTGGGCGGCACGTCCTTTGCTGGCGCAGACCTCACGGGCGCTACGTTTAGCCAAGCTGGTTTAAAAGGTACAAACTTTGCCGATTCTCGTCAAAGCAAAACAAACTTTACTCACGTTTGTTGGAAACAGGCTGACAATCTCAACCGGGCGCGTTTGGGCAGTGCCATTTTGCAAGACCGCCGAGTTCGCACTTTGCTAACCACGCCCGAAAAAGGCTACAAGCAAGACTTTACAGATGCCAACCTGCGAGGAGCCAACCTCAGTGGCGTGACATTAGAGCAGGCGATCCTCAGGCGGGCCGTCCTCAGCGATGCCCTGTTCAGAGACGCTGTGCTCGAAGGTGCCATTCTCACAGAAGCGCAGGCCGTGAATGCTGACTTTACGGGCGCTCACCTGACCGGAGCGACGCTAGAAGCCTGGAATACTGATAGTACAACTACGCTCAAAAACATTGACTGTCAATATGTCTTTTTACGCGAAACGCCTGACGCAAAAGGTTCGCGAGAGCGCCGTCCGCACGACCCCGATAAACTGTTTCAATCGGGCGACTTCGAGAAGCTCTTTAAAGAAATGCTCGATGAGGTGTAAATTCTCATTCGCAACGGCATCGATCCAATCGCCTTTCGCACTGCGATGCAGAACATCATGGAACAGAATCCTGAGATCACGCACGACTCGATTAAGGCGTACGAAAAGCAGGGCGAAGATGTTTTACTCACGCTGCAAGTGCCACCGGAAACCGATAAAGGAAAACTGGAGCGAGATTGGGACAGCGGCTATCAATCTGGATTAAAAGCGGGACGAGAGGCTGCGCAGCTAGAAAGCGGGCCAAAGTTTGAGAAGCTGGCTTTTTTGCTAGCTGAAAAAAATATTACAAACATTCAAAGGACTGAAGTGATGACTGGAAACGACCAAAGCCAAAATATTGATGTAAAAGGTGACTTTACCGTTACGGCGAACAACTCTGTTGTGAGTTTGCGCGACACTAGCGGACAGGTGACCAATCAAATTACTCAGCTTGGCGACGAACCGACTCAAGCTCAGCTAAAAGATATGTTAGCTCAGCTCCAGGCAGCTATCGAGGGGGAGCCTAATTTGAGCGAAGCGGAAAAAACAGAAGCGCTTGAAGAAGTTAAACAGATTGCGGCGGCGGGGCAGGCTCCTCAGGATGGGCCGATGAAGAAGGCGGCTAAGCGGGCTCTCACTGTGCTGAAGGGAATGACGGTGGGATTGGGCGCAACGACGCAATTTGTGACGGCTTGTCATGGGTTGTTGCCTGCGATCGCCCTCCTCTTCGGCCTTTAAGTCAAAACTGAGACCACTGGAAAAATTTAGGGCAATGTTAGGACAGTAACCATGGGGAGTGCCTAACTCAAAGGCCCAACGATGCGCAACTTAGATGTTTGTATCGAATCAGCTACTGGCTGACATCCATTCTGTTTCAGCCTATACACATCGTTTGCGTTGATAGACGCACAGGCAATGTATACATTTTGGCTGGTCATACAGAGAGTCTTGAATTTCAAATTTTTCTTAACGGGGAGATATTTCCATGAGCCAAGTTGACTATGCAAAAATATCTGACGAAGAGCTGAAGCGATATTTTCTCAAGCACCGTCTTCATGACGAAGCCGCTTTTTATGCCTACATGGATAGGTTGAACGCACGACCCCGTAAAATTATTGCCACCTTAGGCGAGCCCGATTTTGAAAAAAAACTTAAAGCAGCTCTCCTCTCGAAGATACAGGCAGCGGCAGCCGAAAACGAAGCGAAGGATTGAGTGCTCTCTGCTTGAAGAAACATATGGCACAGCTTTTCCTACTTGCGAAAAGGCCCCACCCAAAAAGCCGCGCCTGCCCCCAGCGGAATGAGCGCGAAAATGCCGCCAAAGATAAGCGGGTAGTCTCTCGCAGCGGGGACAGTCAGTAAGGTGCCGATGGCTAAGCCGCAATAAATTAAAGCAGCGAAAGGCACAGCGCAGATGAGGATAATCATTAGATTATCGTTGGATTCGAGGGGTGCCATGGCCGAATAGGTAAAGGGGCTTTAAGGAATGGGGCCAGCTCAAGATGTAGCGATCGCAGGCCGCTAAAGTCGTTAATATGAAACATGTTAACCGATAGTGCTTCGGCCGTTTTGCCCGTCGCTTGCTGGTTCAACCTGTCGTACCTTGTTCTTACTGCGCTTGACTCAGAAAACTTCTCAAAACAAGTCCTCAAAAAAGCCGTTACGGAAGCCTGCTAAGTCGTTAGGGCGTAAGCCTGGGTATGACGGTTTGGGGCCAATTGTCATCACAATGGTGATGTTTCTAGGGGTGGCTTGGCTGCTGCATCAGTGGACGCCTTTGGCTGAGAAAGCGCCGGAGCTAATGAGGCCAACTGATTATGTCGCTTCACCGCTGCCGCTAGAGATGAAGGGCGGCGATCCGTATTTGCGGGCGCTGATGCGAACGATTTCGGCGGCGGAGTCGAATACGAAAGATCCGTATCGGCTGCTGTATGGCGGCGAGCGGGTAAAAGACTTGAGAATTCATCCGGATGAATGCGTGCGGATTGTCAATGGGCCAAATGAGGATGACTGCACGACGGCGGCGGGGCGGTATCAGTTTTTAACGTCTACTTGGGAGCGCGAGGCAAGAATTTATCATCCTGAGCGGCCTGCCTGGTATGAGCCGTGGGAGCGGCCTAGCTTCGAGCCGGTGTATCAGGATGAGGTGGTGTACGGCTGGTTGGCTGACTCGGCAGTGTGGGGGACGGATCTGTCGGCACTGCTGCGTGAAGGGGAGGTATCAAAGGTGCTGAAGTTACTTTCAAGTACCTGGACGAGCTTGGGCTACGGGATTGAGGACAACAGTATGTCAGCGTTGCTGCCGCAGATTTACGAAGAGATGCTAACGGAGGAACTAGCGGCATCTGCATCGATAGATTTAGGTCATCAGCCAGAGTGAGCTGACGTGAATCAAAGGGTAGATAGAAAGCGGGACAGGGATCGGTAGAATAAAGACGCATATATCTTCAGCGCTGGCGTTCAGCGACACACCTGTTGAGGGATACAGGGAAGAGGCCATGTCTACTTATCGGACGGTGATTTTAGAAGCACATGATGGCGATCAATGGCGATCGCTCTCCCACTTGCCCACCTGTGACGACGCAAAATTCAATCACTACCTGCTGTGGAAAAATCCTCACCTGTCGCCACTGCCCAAAAAGGCTGACGATTTTCCCGCGCTGCCTGATGATTGTAGCGGCAGCGTGAGCGCTAGGTTGAAAGGAATTGCTTACTATGTGACGACCTGTTTGGATTTGGCTGGTTTTAAGGCGGGCGTGAAGAATGCTGCCCGCGAATACAAAGCCTGTAGCTCGCAGGTGCTGACGGAGATGAAAAGCGCGATCGCCATGGCAGAAGTTCTCGCCGAGGGCAATATTCCCGTCCGCTTCATCATTTTGCTAGACCATTAGCCTGCTAGCTGTGCCGGTGGCGGTGTTAATCGCTGCTTTTAGGCTGTTGAGCTTGTGAGCAACGGCTTTTGTGGCTAGCAGCGATCGCGCCAGCTCAAATCCAGCTTCTATATTTTTCACCCGGCCAGCGCGCCACAGATAAAAGCCGCTGTTCCAGATGGCTGAGAGAGCAATTTCGTTGGGTTTGCCGGCGATCGCCTCACGATATTCTTCAAGCAGCACTTTAGTAGGCATAAACGCTGGATCAAGGCCATCAAACCCATAGTCGCGTGGGTGCAGCAGCAGCCGTTCGGTTGTTAGCGCGCCATCCTTTAGCTGGCTGAGCCCCAAAATGGCCGTGCGCGAGCGAGCGATATCACAACTCCCCTCCAATCCTTTAACGGTAGTAAAAAAAGGCGTGTCGCGCTGAGTAAAAGCGTCCTGCGTGCGCTCTTCGGTGGGCGGATGCACATAGCCGCTGACTAAATTGCTGCGGCCTGTGTAAGGCGACCACATGATTTCGACCGTTGCCAGGGTGGGGCGTTTGCCGATTTGCTCGCGGTAGGTCACTAGCCCTTGAGCTAAGGGAAACTGGACGGGCTGATAGACTAAGGCCAAATTTGTTTGAGCAAAGACGGTTTGGAGCGGGTCTAGGCTGAGCGCTGGCCAGTTGAGATCAAGCCCCTGAAATACTTCTACGGCAGGCAGGCCCATTTTGGTGGGCATTCGACCGCTGCCGGGGATAATCACAGGCGCATCGGCACAGGCCATAATCAGGGCGGTTAAAGGATTGATGGGGGCGGTGCGCGTCCTGCCGTCGTAAGGATTGCAAAAAACCGTCACTCGATAAGGGCTCTGAATGGGTCTGAGCCGAGGGCCAAGGGCGTCATAAGTATCGAGCATTCCCGCTAGCTCGGTGGGCGTGGGACGCTTAATGCGATGGGCGATCATGAACGCGCCAATTTGCACGGGGGTGGCCGCTTGGGTGAGCATGAGATGGGTCGCGATCGCCGCTTCTTCGCGACTAAGCGACTTTGAGGTATGGGTGCCGCTGCCCACTTTTTTAAGCAAATCTCTAAACTGTGCGATGGACTGAGGAGTACTCATAAGCCTGAGAAAGGGCCACTGTTCGGATAGGAAATAGGCAAAAAAATTAGCTAGCGGTCGGTAGCGTAGAGACGGCGTTGGCAGGATCGAAGTAGTTTCCGGCCTGCTCTCGGACAAGGTCGTAAAACTCCTGGATGGGTGGAATGAGTAATCTATCGTGAGTGGTGACCATGACGACTTTGCGCAGGAGTGTTGGCTCGCTTGTAGGGCGAACGGCCAAGGCCAGATCACGACGACTTTCAGCCAGGGCTGAGCGAGGCAGCAGGGCGACCATATTGCCCTGACGAACCACGCCGCGAAAGGCATCTAGCGTGTTTAGCTCCAGCGCGATTTTGAACGCTGTGTCCTGATCGCGAAACTGGTCTTGAACAATGCGCTGCATCCCATAACCGTCTTTGAACACGACCTGCGGATAGCCAGCAATTTTGGCCCAGGGCACCACATCATACTTGGTGAGGGGATGGTCTGCGGCCATCAAAACTTCTACGGGCTCCTCATAGAGCGGGGTTACCACCATTTCCTGGTTGCTGGTAAGCAGCGGATTGTGCATGACGATGGAGATATCTACCAAGCCGTCGCGCAGCACTTTGAGGGAGCGATCGCTTCCCAGCGCAGTCACCCTAAGCTGCACGTCTGGATGCGTATTGCAGTACTGGGTGACAATCGGCGGCAGCAAATAGGCACACACCGAATGAATACCCGCAATGCAAAGCTCGGTTTGCTTGCCGTTAATCAGGTCGCTAATATCCTGTTGTGCCTGCTGCCATTCTTTACAGATGCGGGTGGCCCGAGGTAGCAAGCTAGTGCCCGCTAGCGTGAGCTTAGCCTGAGCCGTGCGATGAAATAGCGCCACCCCCAAGTCATCTTCTATAGAGCGCACCTGACGGCTAATTGTAGATTGGGTAACGCCACACTGCCGAGCAGCCGACTGAAAGCTGCCGGTGCTGGCCACCGCTAAAAAAGCCTGTAACTGCTCTAGGCGCATAGATCACGCATTATATAAAGGTAGACACAAGTGATACGGTTCGCTACATGGAGCTGTAGCCTACTGTAATGCGCCGCCGGGGCTGGTTTTGTAGGGGTTGCTACGGCTACGAGGATTTTAGCGGTAAAACCGGGGGCCACTACGAGGGATGCCCCCACCGGTTGGTGGGATTGGATTTAATGGTCGATATGATTTTTCTTTTTGGGGGTATTTACCAGGCGGTTAGCGTGTCGGTAATCTCTGCCTTTAGCTCGCGGGATACTGCCTGATTTGAAAGGTAGTTTTGAATTTTGGCCTGTGCCGCTCTCGGGTCAATCTGCTTAAGGGCGCTCAGAGCGTGCATTTTAATCCGGGCGTCGGGGTCAGCAAGCAGGGGGATGAGGGTGTCAATGGCCTCATTTTCGCCCAGTCGGGCAAGGGCTGAAATGACGGTTTGATTGAGGGTGAGGGGGCCGAAATCAGTGGCGCGATCGCTCTCTATCTCACCAACGGGCTGGTCGTTTAGCGATTCTTTGGCAGCGAGGTTCTGCGATCGCAACCAGTCAATCAGCGGCTTGGCGGCAGCCGACTTAAGCGCGACAGAGCGGGTTTGCCCGAGCGATCGCACAACCTCCTGCCTCACCTCCGGCATAATTAAAGGAAACGGACAGTCAAAAACGGTTGTTAAATAAAGCGTGGCAACGGGCGTATCTAGCCAGCCCAAGGCGCGAACGGCAGCGACTTTAACGCGGGTGGCAGCAGGCTGGGTGAGAAATTTTCCTAAGATTTCGGCGGCGAAGTCTCCACCTAGTCTTCCTAGCGCGATCGCACTTTCCCGCGCAACCTGGGCATCAGATCCTAGCAAGCAGCCATGCAGCGGCGTGATTAAGTCAGTTGTGGCCAGCAGGTCTGAGCGACGGCCCAGCGTACGAACCGCTTCAATTGCAATCGGTGCTTCATCGGTTAGGGCGTTTAGCAGGACTGGCGTAATGCGCGGATCGTGAAAGCTGCCTAAGGCTTCAATAGCAATGATTCTAAGCTGTTCGTTCGGGTCTGCGGTGATGCTTAAGAGGGGCTCAATCACTGCGCCGCGACGAATTTTTGCTAGGGTGCGAGCGGCCAGTATTCTTTGCTCGGTTGAGGAGCTGTTGAGCAGATCGGTGAGGGTGGCGATCGCACTATTCCCCAAATTCGTCAGCGCCTTAGTCGCCTCTAGTTGCAGCTCTTCAACCGGCGTGGTGACTAAAAAGTTAGCTAGCGCTCCTACCACAGTTGGATGGTTGAACTGGCTCAGGGTGCGGATGAGAAACCACTGGTTTTCAATATCTGAGCTGCTGTGTAGGTGATTAATAAGAGAGGAAATAGGTCGGTTTTGCAAGTGAGCAAATTCTTTGGCAAACTGCTTGGTGTGGCTCCATTTGCTGTGAAAGTCGCCGGTGATGAGAGGGGCGATCGCCTGCTCAATTTCTAGTTCATCGGCCTTTTCCAAGTCGGCTATTTCAACCTCTGTCCCAACGTTTACCTGCGCTTCTATTCTGAAGGTTTGAGACATAGTAATGAAGTTTTGACGGCTAAGGCCGACAGCGTTTTCCAACCTCTTAACTACCTTATACGTCCTATGAACATTACTTGGCTAAAAAAGATGTGCACTTGTTGCATAGCAAAAATGCAATAAACGCCATAGCCGGACTGAAATGCTCAAAGACCGTATTGAATGATACAAAAAACTAAGTGTATCTTCCCTATGGTGTGAACAACTCAACAGCACATGAGTTACACGAAACCCTAAAACGGTTCCTTATAAGCGTGGTTGGTAGATGTGCCCATCAAACCCTTCAATAAGGTCTATGGATAGGCGCATTTACCCCTTTCTTTCCACGCTGTAATTTAACGCTTCACTAGAAGCAATTGAATCGTTGAATGGGCTTCTTCCACGCGATTACTAACATTTTGGGTATTGCATGTCTACTTCACCAAGCGTTGCCGAAAAAGTAGAAAAGTTGAATAAGTTTGAAAAGTACAAGGCCGAAAAAGACGGTTTGGCTGTTAAGGACGAGCTGGACAAGTTCGCCGAAATGGGCTGGGAAGCGATCGATCAAACCGACCTCACCGGCAGGCTCAAGTGGCTGGGTATTTTTCATCGCCCCGTGACGCCGGGCAAGTTCATGCTGCGCCTGCGGATGCCCAACGGCGTACTCACGAGCGCCCAAATGCGCATCCTCGCAGAAATCGTCCAGTGCTACGGCGACGACGGCTGCGCGGACATTACCACCCGCCAAAATTTACAGCTTCGGGGCGTGCGCCTTGAAGATATGCCCGACATTTTTGATCGCTTCAAGCGAGCGGGCATCACTTCTATTCAGTCGGGCATGGACAACGTGCGCAACATCACAGGCTCTCCGGTAGCAGGCATTGCCGCCACCGAGCTAATCGATACACAGGGACTGGTGATCAAAGTCCAAGACATGATCACCAACAATAGTGAAGGCAATTATGAATTCACTAACCTGCCTCGAAAGTTCAACATTGCCATAGAGGGCAGCCGAGAAGATTCTATTCACTCGGAAATTAACGACATTGCTTTCCTCCCGGCTTTTAAGGACGGTACGGAGAATTCTGAGCTAGGATTCAACGTTATTGTGGGCGGCTTTTTCTCAGCTAGGCGCTGCGACTCAGCGATTCCGCTGGATGCCTGGGTGCCCGCTGACAATACGGTCATAGAGATTTGTCGGGCAATTTTAACGGTGTTTCGCGACAAAGGCTCTCGGGGCAACCGACAGCAAACTCGTTTGATGTGGCTGATTGAGGCCATGGGCCTACCCGAGTTTCGAGCAGCCGTAGAAGCCCAAATGGGTCAAACGCTTGAGCCTGCCGCGCCAGAAGATGCCATCACCGAAGAAGGCAAAAGCGATCATTTAGGCGTTCACGCTCAAAAGCAGCCCGGTTTGAACTACGTCGGGCTGCATGTGCCGGTAGGTCACATTTATGCTGAAGACATGTTTGAGTTTGCTCGCCTAGCGGAGGTGTACGGCAACGGTGAAATTCGCCTAACCGTAGAGCAAAACCTGATTATCCCCAACATTGCCGACTCTCGTTTGGAGGCATTTTTGCAGGAAGAGCCGGTGCAAAAATTCTCGATTGATCCCTCGCCGCTGGTTCGCAAAGCGGTTTCCTGCACCGGGTCACGGTTTTGCAACTTTGCCCTGATTGAAACCAAGCAGCGGGCTCATGCGCTAGCTCAGGAGCTAGATGCGATGCTGACAGTTCCTGAGAGCGTGCGAATGCACTGGACGGGCTGTCCTAATTCTTGCGGTCAGCCTCAGGTCGCCGATATTGGCTTTTTAGGAACCAAAGCCCGCAAGGATGGCAAGTCGGTGGAGGCGGTGGATATTTACATGGGTGGCAAGGTGGGTAAACATGCTCAGCTCGGCGATCGCGTCATGAAAGCCGTACCCTGTGAGGATTTGCAGGAGGTTGTTTCTGGCCTGCTGAAAGAAAAGTTTGGAGCAGTATCAAAGTAAGTCTCAATGAGAGACTTCTGCGGTTAAATTCACGTTTCCTGGCCCGGTATTTGCTCATTTGCATATTATCGGGCCACCAAAAAAGAAGCCCAAAGGCGGCAACCTTTAGGCTTCGATTAAACCGCTTTGCTTTCGGACGAGTCTCCTAGAGGCAAGGCAAAAGCAGAACGTATTCATACACTTAGGAGCATAGCGCAAGATGATCGGAGAGTTTCTAACAAGGCCAACTCAAGGGAGGTACAAAATATTGCACCTAACTTGGTTTGCGTTCTTTTTATCATTTGTCGTTTGGTTTAACTTCCCACCCTTTGCTACGACAATTGTTCAAGAGTTTGGCCTGACGCCCGCTCAAGCTGGCACGATTGGTTTGTCTAACGTGGCCTTAACGGTGCCTGCTCGCATCATTATCGGGATGCTGCTGGACAAGTACGGCCCTCGCCTTACTTATTCATGCTTGCTGATTTACTCGGCCATTCCCTGCTTAATTTTTGCAACTGCGCCCGCCGAAGGGGGCTTTAACCAGCTAGTGATTGGTCGCTTGCTGATGGGTATTGTCGGCGCGGGCTTTGTAATTGGCATTCGGATGACGGCTGAGTGGTTTCCGCCTAAAGAAGTGGGGACGGCTGAAGGTATCTACGGCGGCTGGGGCAACTTTGGCTCCGCATTCTCTGCTTTTACCATGGTGCTAATCGCTATGGCGCTGAGCTTTTTGCCCGGTGCGTTCGACTTCGGTGAGCCTCAGAATTTCAACGTGCTAGGGTTTGCTTTTGATAGCGAGGTGCTGAACTGGAGAGCGGCGATCGCAGGCTCTGGCATTATCGCGGCCCTCTACGGCGTCTTTTACTACTTCAACGTCACCGACACGCCCCCCGGCAAAGTCTATCGCAAGCCCAGAAGCGCTCGCGGCATCGAAGTCACGACCGTGCGCGACTTTTGGTTTTTGATGGTGATGAATATTCCGCTGACGGCCATCTTAATGGTGCTCGTTTGGCGCTTGCAAAAAGTCAATTTCCTGTCCACTGGCGCAATGTATATTAGCTGGCTGGCTTTGCTCGGCCTCTATGCTTTCCAGGCGTACAACTGCTGGGTGGTTAATAAAGAGCTGCTAGCAGGGCAAAAGCAATACACCGCAGAAGACCGCTATCGCTTTAAGCAGGTGGCCTTGCTAGAGCTAACCTACATTGTCAACTTTGGCTCTGAGCTAGCGGTCGTCACCATGCTGCCTGAGTTCTTTGAAGGGACATTTACGCTCGACAAGGCGGTTGCCGGAATGATTGCGGCCAGCTACGCCTTTATGAACTTGGTGGCGCGTCCGGGTGGCGGCATTATCTCTGACTCTATCGGTAGCCGCAAGTGGACAATGACCGCGCTGCTTGGCGGTATGGGGATTGGCTATTTGCTCTTTAGTCAGGTTGGCAGCGGCTGGTGGCTGCCAGGAGCCGTGATTTTGACCATGGCTTGTTCCTTCTTTGTGCAGGCCGCAGAAGGCGCTACCTTTGCGCTGGTGCCACTGGTGAAGCCCCGGATTACAGGGCAGGTTGCGGGCAATGTGGGCGCTTATGGAAACGTGGGTGCGATCGCCTATCTGACCATTCTGCTGCTGCTGAAAGAAGCCTTGGTGCCCGCCGCCGATGGTGCTGATCCCGCTGCGATCGCTGCCGGAACTGCCGCTGCCAACGCCGCCTTCTTCCAGGTGCTAGGGGTAGCTGGCTTGGTCGTCGCCTTCCTCTGCGCCTTCTTCTTAGACGAGCCTAAGAACTCCTTTGCCGATGCTCACATAGGCGAAGAATCGGCTCCTATTCCAGTAGCGCCTACTGCTAACCCCTCCTTTATGAGTAGGCCAGAGTAAGCCAGAAGTAGGCCAGAAGTAGGCCAGAAGTAGGCCAGAGGCTATGCCATGAGCTAGGCAATGGCCCAAAAGTAAGCATTGACACAGTTCTCTTTGTCAATCTTCGCTAAACCGGTAGGGGGCGTTAATCGTCCTCTACCGGTCAGTTTGTAGACTCTGTTTGCAAGCATCATCGGGTATTTATTCAGGGAGGGTTTGAAGTGTCACTTTCAAACAAAGCACTATCAACCAAAACACTGTGCCCCTACTGCGGCGTGGGCTGTGGGTTAGAAGTTTTTCCGCCCGCTCGCAAAGGGCGTGGGGTCACTCGCGATAGTGACGGTCGGCCCATTTGGCAGGCGACGGGCGATCGCGCTCACCCATCCAGCAAAGGCCAAGTCTGCATCAAAGGCGCTTCAGTTGGAGAATCGCTCAACAAAGACCGGCTCAAGGTGCCAATGATGCGCGAGTCTTTAACCCAGCCGTTTCAGGAAGTTAGCTGGGAAGACGCCTTTAGCCGCATTACCTCAGAAATTCAAAAGTCTATTGCTCAGCGCGGGCCAGACTCCATTTGCATGTACGGCTCCGGGCAGTTTCAAACCGAAGACTACTACATCGCCCAAAAGCTGATAAAAGGCTGCATTGGCACCAACAACTTCGATGCCAACTCTCGCCTGTGCATGTCGTCAGCGGTAGCAGGCTACATCCAAAGCTTTGGCTCCGACGGCCCGCCCTGCTGCTACGACGACCTAGAAGCAACCGACTGCGCTTTTTTGATTGGCACCAATACCGCCGAATGCCATCCGATTGTGTTCAATCGCCTCAAAAAGCATCACAAGAAAAACAAGAACGTCAAAATTATTGTTGTCGATCCGCGTCGTACGGCTACGGCAAAGGATGCAGACTTGCATCTGGCGATTAAGCCCGGTACTGACATTGCGCTGCTCAACGGCATGGCTTATTTGATCCTGCGCGCTAACCAGCATGATGCGTTATTCATTGACTATTGCACAGATGGCTTTACCGACTACATTCAGGTGGTCAATGACTATCCACCCGAGCGCGTCGCTGAAATCTGCGGCATTCCTCAAGCGGATGTAGAAGCGGCAGCGCAGATGTGGATAGCGTCGCGGCGAGTGCTTTCGCTGTGGTCGATGGGCGTAAACCAGTCGAGCGAAGGCACGGCAAAGTGTCGCACCATTATTAACCTGCATCTGATGACGGGGCAGATCGGCCATCCGGGCGCGGGGCCGTTTTCGCTGACCGGGCAGCCTAATGCCATGGGCGGACGAGAAGCCGGCGGGCTATCTCATATTTTACCGGGCTATCGCTTGGTAAAAAATCCCGATCATCGGCGGGTGGTGGAAAAGGTTTGGCAGCTACCAGAAGGCAGTATTTCACCCTATCCGGGGCTGGCCGTGTGGGATATGATGCTGGCGCTAGAGCAGGAGGCGGTAGGCGTGATGTGGATCGCCGCGACCAATCCAGCGGTGAGTATGCCTGATATTGAGCGCACTAAGGCGGCGCTGCTGAAGTCGCCCTTTACCATTTGTCAGGATGCTTACTATCCACTTGAAACGGCGGCTTATGCGCATGTCGTGCTGCCTGCGGCTCAGTGGGGCGAAGCCGCTGGGGTGATGACTAATTCTGAGCGGGTGGTGACCCTGTGTCCGGCGTTTCGTAATCCGGTCGGCAAGGCTAAGGCTGACTGGGCGATTTTTGCTGAGGTGGGCCGACGGCTTGGCTTTGAAAAACAGTTTTACTTTGCAGACAGCGCTGAAGTATACGACGAATTTGTGCGGCTAACAGCGGATCGGCTTTGTGATATGAGCGGTCTGAGCCATGAGCGCTTGGCTACAGCAGGGCCGATTCAGTGGCCGATTCCGGTGTGTGAAACGGCTGAGACGGCGGCGACTAAGTTTGATAAGCGGCTGTATACTGACCATCAGTTTTTAACGGAGAATGGTCGGGCTAAGTTTGCGGCTTTTCACATGAAAGGGCTCGCTGAGCCGCCTGACGATGACTTTCCGATGGTGATGACCACCGGCAGGCTGCTAGGTCATTGGCATACACAGACGCGCACGGGACGAATTGAGAAAATTGCGCAGAAGTATTCACAGCCGACGCTGGAGGTGAATCCTCGCGATGCGCAGCGGTTGCAAATACAGTCGGGTGATTGGGTGGAGGTGCGATCGCGCCGAGGCTTCGCCAATCTCCCCATCCTCGTTACCCAAAACATTGCTAGAGGCACGGTATTCATGCCCATGCACTGGGGCTTTCTCTGGGCCGACAACGCCGAAGTCAACGCCCTTACCCATCCTGAAGCTTGCCCCATTTCACTAGAGCCCGAGCTAAAAGCCTGCGCCGTCCAGCTCACGCCAATTGCCTCTCAGCCTGCGACGGTTAGGCCAACGACTGCTAAGCAGATTTTAGCGATGGTGCAGCCGATGGGGGCGATCGCTCAACAAACTAAAACTGCCGATGTAGAAAACGTCGGCTACGAAGCTAGCCCTATCAAGATTAGCCCTGTAGTATTAGGGGGACTAAAGCAGCGGTAAGGTCAGCGTGAGCAATCGATTTGGCAGGTTTCTTCGTCATCATCTTAGCGACGAGGGCTTTTTAAGGAACTTAAAGCGATTTGAAGGCTGGGTATCGAAGCTGCTTTCAGTGGCCATGGTGTTGGTGATCATAGTGATCATCGTTGACTTGGGCAGGTACCTAGCCGGGGCACTGTTTAATTCAACGCCGTATAACTTTTTGGGGGCGACGCTGCTGGATATTTTTGGCTTGTTTCTCAGCGTGTTAATCGCGCTAGAAATTCTAGAAAACATCACCGCTTATTTAAAAAACCATGCGGTGCAGGTGGAGCTAGTGATTGTGACCTCGCTGACGGCGGTGGCGCGAAAGATCATTATTTTGGACTTAGATAAGATTACGGGCGTGAGTTTGATTGGACTGGCGATCGCAATCCTCGCCCTTTCTATCAGCTACTTAATCGTCAAGAACGTTCACTCGTAAGTACTATGCTCAAGCCAATCGTAATTTGACAGCTTCTTGAGAGGTGAGTCTTCCCTCTCTCTGGGCCTCTCTCTGGGGATTTCAGTCATTCTTTCATTGGGTCGAGGAAAAGCAGCTCAGCATTTTTTACCTTAGTAGAGCAACGATTAAGAGAATTTTCCATGTCTAGCTCAACTACAGCAGCAGAAACTACAGCAAAGCAAAAATCTTTTCTAGAGAAAGTGATTGAGAAAAGCAACCTTCAAACAGCTAATGAAGCGCAGGTTGCTACTAAAATCGTGTTTCGCATTTTACGCGATCTGATGCCGACCGATGAAATTGAGCGCATTGAAAAAGATCTTGAAACCCAAGCTCCAAAAGAGGATATGCAGCTTGTTGACCTGTGGGACGATCCTAACGTAATGGTTGCGTTCTTCAGCCGCGTTAGCCCACTGCGCCAGCTTTCTATCAGCTCGGACACCTTCTTGCTGCGACTCAAACAGGAAGGACAGCTACCTGAAGATGCCGATCCCAAGGCCGTCACGCAGGCAATTTTCTCTGCTACAAAAGAGGAACTTTCTCCTCAGCGAATTAATGAGATCGCTCAATTTTTGCCGGACGAAATTCGCCAGCTTTGGAAACAAGCCTAGCTAACGAACCTTGGTCGAAAAACTACGAGCGGGGATGCTTCTAGCTGGGAGTGTCCCTTTTAAACATCCTAATAGAATAGGCGCTCACGTGAAAAGGGATTCGCGGTAGCAACCATGAATCCCTTTTTCTGATTTAATCAGCCAATTTCCTATAGAAGACTACCTGCTGCAAAATAAGGCAGAATTGAGTCTCTCTAGGGATGGTGACCATCTACTAATGATGGTGCGCTGAAGCTGTTTCAGCAACATCTTTTTCAGAGTGTTGCCCGTTATCATCATGCGTGTGCTCATGATGACCGTCATGAGCGTGCTCACCGTTGTTGCTATGGTTGCTGTGGCCGTTGCTGTGACCATTATTGCTGTGACCGTTGCTGTGATTGTGACCACCATGATTGTGGTCGGCGTGAGCATGGCTATGCTGATCGTGAGTATGAGAGTGATAGCTGTGGCTGTGGTCGTGCGCCTCAGCTTCAAACACTCTCAGCTCAGGATTAACCGTAACCGGCGCAGCGTCTAACAGTGCTTGAATATGGCTATCGGCCCAGTCGGCCACCATCTGCATAAACTCAGGATGATCGTTCACACAGTCCATTTGCACGTAAGTGACCTGCGGGTTCTTGCGACGTAGCTGTTGAATAATGTGCTCTACGTCTAGCAGCGTTTCGTGGTTTTCAGTGGCAAAGCCGATGGGCATCATCACCAGGGCAGTTGCGCCCAAGTCGATAATGTTTTGACCGGCGATCGCCATATTCGGCTGCGTCCAATCAATCAAAGGCGTGTCATGATTCATCCAGCCAATCGAAATTAGTGGATACTTATAAATCAGCTTTTCGCGGACGGCGTCATAAAGCTTTTGGCTTTCATCAATGCCAGAGGTAAAGCCCTTGGCCTTGTGAGGGCAACCGTGATTTAGCAGGATGATGCCCGTTTGAGAAGGCAGGTGGGCAACGGCTAGCTGCTTTTCAATTTTCTCTTCAACCAGGCTGGCGAGCAGATTGATATATCGCTCGCGATTATAAAAAGAAGGAATGTAGCGCGTTCCTTTGAGCCAGTGCTCGCCTGAGCCTGCCAGCTTCGTAAGCGCATCGTTGACCTGTTCTACCGCAATGCCGCTGGTAAAAATAGAATCTACGACCAGCAAAGGATAAATCAGGAGCTTGGTAAAGCCCTCTGCCTTGACCTGCGCGAGTACTTGCTCGGGCAGATGAGGCGCACAGAAGTTGAAGGCTTTGAATACTTTGACGCGATCGCCCCAGCGCTGCCGCAGACAATTCTCAATACCCGTGCGCTGATCTTCAAAAATAGCGTTGTGAGGAGAGACAAAATTACCGTGCTGATGGCTCCACTCATGCAGGTCAAACATGGCCAGCAGCTTTGCCAGCGGCGGATAAATCCAGGTGGGAACAGGCGCAAACTTAGCCGTCAGTAGGTTTAGTGCTTGCTCATTGTAGTTAGCAAAGTCTTCATAGCTTTCAACTTCGCCGTAGCCCATGAGCAATACAGCAACGCGCTCGTCAGAGGCTGTGGAATTAGTCGAAGGCTGGGTTTGAATAGCGGTCATACAGTTATCTCGATGTCAGGTCTGTGTCAAAAACGGTTAAGGATGGTGTGAATGACTGCTTTTTAAAGGGTGCCGTCTTAAATGGAAATATATGTCTCTTGCTTTATGAGCATCAAAAGTTAGGCTAACACTGAAAAAACTTAAGCACCACCAACTATAGGAAAGGCTTAACGATAATTCTTGATAGTGGAAGAAAATCTATAGGTTCAGCCTAAAAAGCTATTCAATTGGAGGCTTTTCAATCCTCCCCTCTTAATCATCCCATAGACGTCTGCGTTGCTTGCCGCTCAGTCGCTGATGGGTGTTACGCAGCAGGGCTGGAATGTCGAGCTGTTCAGGGCAGCGAGGCAAACAGTCGCCGCAGTCGGTACAGCGATCGCCTTTACGCCCCGGGAACCAATGGCCTGCATTTTCAAACATGCCGTAGCGATACTGACCAAAGGCTTGCATATCGTAGGCGACTGCTAAGTTCCTGAGCCGCAGCACTTCTGGGATATTAATGGTTTCGGGGCAGGGCAGGCATTCGTTGCAGCCAGCACAGCGGTCAGTGCCTAAGCTATCTATTTGAGCGTGATCTAACCGTTCAATCGCGACTCGTTCGGAGTCGTTCAAAGGTTCACCGCTGTCGGCAATTTGTAAAGGCCAGCTCAGCTCAGCGGCATTCGCTGGGCCAATGCTGAGCGTTGTAATTCGGGGATCGCTCAGCAGCCAGCGGTAGTTTAGCAGCAGCGGATCGTAAGGTGCGCACAGTGCCTTTAGCCGTTCGGGCGGCGTGTACAGCAGTCCGGCTTTGTCGGCAGGGGAGATAATGAAAATGCCCATGTCTTGCTGGTGGGCTTGAGCGATCGCCTGGGCGTTGCGCTGAAAAAAGTAGCTGTAGTGCAGGTTGATGAATGAAAATGACTGGGTGACGATCGCTCTCAAAATCACATCCAGCTCGCCATGCGTAGAAAAACCCAAATGACGAACGCGCCCCTCAGCCTGAGCCCGAAAAAGCGGCTCCATCATATGGGCCTGCACCCACTCCAAATGGTCTGAAGTATTAATCCCATGCACAGCCAGACAGTCTAAATAGCTAATGCCCAACCGCTCTAAAGAAGCGTCAATAGCTCGGCTGATGGTATCGGCAACGGTGGAGGTAGCTTGCTTTATCGGCGGGACAAGCTTGCTGGTAATCGTAATTTGTGCGCGTGCTTGTTCGCCACTAACGCCTAGCACCGCCAGCGCCTCACCGATGTAGCGTTCGCTAGCGCCGTAAGCAGGCGCTGTTTCCAAGTGGTTAATGCCCTGAGACAATGCCGCTGTAATCGTCTCCTGGGCGGTGCCCGCAGAATCGAAACGCATGGTGCCTAAAGACAGTAAAGGCAGCAGCAGGTCAGTTTTCCCAAACCGGCGATATTGCATTTAAGCCCTTATATCTGAGCCCTATATAGAATGGCCCCGCTCGGCAAAGTCGGCAGGGCTAATGTCAGAAAGAAAATCGCGAAAAGCCTCTTTTTCAGCGGCGTCAGCGTCTCTGTCTACCGGCATCGCGGCATCTAGCACCACTTCTTCCATTACCCAAATCCGGGCGTTCGTCCTCAGCGCCACTGAAATTGCATCGCTAGGCCGGGCGTCTATCTCCTTTTTTTTATCTCCCTTGCCAACGGTCATCACCGCATAAAAGGTGTTGTCTCGCAGCGCATGAATCACGACCCTTTGCAGCGTCATATCCCACGCGTTCAGCAGGTTCACAATCAGATCGTGCGTCATTGGGCGAGATACTTTCTCGCCCTCAAGCACTGTTTGAATGGCCCGCGCCTGCTCGTGCGAGACAAAAATGGGAAGCTGCCGCCGCTGCGAGCCGTCTCGCAGTAATATCATTGGGTTTCGCGTACCCGCATCTACCGCAATCCCTGCCACGTTCATCTCAATCATCGTTTAGTTCCTTGAGCTTGCCAGGTAAACCTTCACTAAACATATTCCACTCAAAAAAAAGGTTGAGCGCGACATTGTATATAGTCTAGGCTAATGTTGTTTTTGCAAAAACTCAGCCCCAAATCAAAAAATATCAAAAATCTTTATCCAAAAATATGGCCCAGGTAAAATTACTCACCTGCGCAGTCCTATTTCATACTGAGAGTTGTAAAAGAAGAGTGCAAAGAGAACTGTGTTCACAGGATTGGTTCAAAGCGTCGGCCAGCTTCAGCATCTTGGCCAGTATCGGTTAAAAATCACCTGTTCAACGCCGAGTGACGCGGTGCTGCAAGGCATCGAACTCGGTGACAGCATCGCTGTAGACGGCGTATGCCTGACGGTAGAGAAAATATTGACTCAGGGCTTTGTCGCGTCGGCCTCTCCCGAAACCCTGAGCAAATCGACGCTAGGTAAGGTGCTAGACAATGGCAAAGTCAATCTGGAGCCCTCGCTGCGAGTAGGCAGCAAAATCGGCGGTCATTTTGTGACAGGTCATGTAGATGGCATCGGCCAGCTCGATCAGGCTGAACGGATTGCTAATGCCTGGGAGATTTCTTTTCGGGGGGTGAGCGATCGCGCCGCCCGCTACATCGTTAATAAAGGCAGCATCGCCGTCAACGGCATTAGCCTCACAGTGGCTGAATGCAATGCTTCAGGCGACTGGTTCATGGCCGCCGTCATTCCAGTGACCTACGCCGAAACCAACCTGCAATACCTGCGCCCCGGCGACTGGGTAAATCTGGAGGGCGACCTGCTGGGTAAATACGTAGAGAAATTTGCCCGTGGTCGCGAGGGGAATGACGAGGCGGGTGAGAGCGCAAACGATTTTTCTATGGCCTTTCTAGCAGACCATGGATATCTTTAGCGACTGTTTTTGTAGGGTTACTCGCAATACAGCGTCTCTCTGGTCTGACGACCCGTCACCGGATTCACACCGTCTGCCGTCTCGCACAGCAAATTGTTCACCCGAGGGTCAAACAGAACGTCGGTAAAGTCAGCGCCTTCTATATTGGCTCCGCGAAAGTCGGCGCTAATCGCGTACGCACCTTCTAAGACGGCGTCCTTCAGGTTCGCCTTAATCAGCGTTGCCCCATCTAACGTTGCGCCAGTCAGGTTAGCCCCTTCTAAATTGGCGCGGTCTAAATGTGTGGTAAATAGGCGCACGCCGACCAAGTTGGTGTGGCTCAAATCGGCCTCAGTTAGGTCAGCGCGAGTGTAGTCATTGTCGGTAAGGTCTTGCCCAGAAAAGTCTTGCTGTCGCAAATTTTTACGGTCGTAGTTAACCGCGTAGGCTGCTCCGCCGTTAGGAGTAGGCATCCATAGCATGAGACCCACCGTTAGAATGACCATTAATAGAGGGAAAGCCCACCGCCCTACCGCGAGCCAGGTATTTTCAACTACTTTTTGAACGTTTACCATGCCTAACTGGGGTTCCTTATTCAACCGTTAAAGTAAATATTACTAGAGAGAAGGAGAACACCTGTGTTCTGTTGGTAAATGTTAAAAGACTAATTCAAGCCATCATCTATTTGAGCGCCACTGACAACTGGATTGCTCGACTGGTTATGAAAGCCATTGCTAAGGCCATTACCGCTGGGCATTTGGCGAGGCCGACTGATGGGATGAATGACGTTGAACTGGTTAAAGTCGATTACCCGGCGGCCATGTCGGCCCGTGAGCAAAATGTCGGCGAAGCGATGATCCCAGTGAATATCTTCAGCGCTGAAGGTGTGTCGGGCATGGATGGTTTGGGCCAGGGTTTCATCTAAGCCGGTGATAGTAACGATAATTTCGGCGCGATCGCGTCTCAAAGTCTCAAGCGTATCGCCATCTAGCAAGCCACCCGGCAGCACCTGATGCATCGCCATCCAAGATAGGCTGAAAACTGGGCTGTGCGATCGCACTAACTGAATATCGTGAAAGCGCCGCATAAAATCGCCCTCAGCACTATACTCATCGCGCACCAGCGTCACCCACAGCGTGGCTTCTAAAATATAGTTTTTGCGCTTATTAGCCGCTCGAAACATCAGCGTCGGCACGCCGTTAAAAGGCGCAATCACCGCCACATTGCTAAACAAAATCCGCGCCGTCGGTAAAGAGAACCGAGCAAACACCAGCCCCGTTGTGGTCGCAATAAAAAACAGCCCCACCAGCGACTCAATCACCACCAGCCAGTGAGCATATACATTGTTGGGATACATCGCACCATAGCCAATCGAGCCCATGGTTTGCACGCTAAAAAAAAATAGCTCTTGAAACTGCCCCAGCACCGAACCGTTGACCGTCGCAATTTCGCCGCCTAAGCCGTAGGCAAACGCAAACAGCGCGTTTACCAGCAGATAAAGTGCGCTCGTCAGGCTAATAAACGACACCCATGGCATCGTCAGCAGCAGGTGGTAAATATCACCCCAATAAGAATGAGGATCGCCAATTCGTTCAATTTCTGGATAGGCGTGATCGCCTACAAAAAATTTCTTTGAGGCACGCCGAATCTGAAGCCAGAACATGGTTCCTCCTAAAGAAACTTAACCTACAAGATAACAACTACTGTCGATCTATCGCCGCCCGCCCGCCTCAGCATCGCTTGCACCAAGCCTCGCATCTGTGCGCTAGCCAAAACGCCAAATTTTGATGCAAAGATGGGTAATAATAGCCAAAAGACATTGGAGTCACCGCGTTCTATGAAGCAGCTTGCTGTTCGCATTTCAAGATGGGGTACCGGCGGCTGGGGTATCGGCATGATAGCCCTTATCCCAATACCCGCGCTTGCTAGCAACCAGGTGCCCAATGCAGCCTCAGTACAGCCCTTTACCAGCCAGTCGGTTAGCCAGTCGTCCAGCCAGTCGGCTATAGATCGAAATATAGATCAAAACATTCTTTGGCCAGCGGCTCAGCCCGATCAGCTAATGGCAGCAGTAGCGCTGAGCAGCCGCAAACTTCAACTCGGCGACAGCGGCGCAGATGTGCGCGTACTACAGCGCTACCTCAGCCGCAACGGGCTCTATCCCTTTACCATTAACGGCACGTACGATCAAGAAACTGCCGACGCCGTTGCTACCTATCAGCGCATTCGCAGCCTACCGGCCACCGGCATTGCCGATGAAGAAACGCTGCGCGACATGGACTTTGACTTTTTGCCTGAGCCTGCCGCGCCACAGCAGGTAAGCAGCGGCACGCGAATAGGCAGTCGCATTCTACGCCCCGGCGACAGCGGCACAGATGTGGTCGCGCTTCAGCGATATCTGGAGCGTATCGGGCTTTATACTTCTACCATCGACGGTGACTACGGCGAAGGAACGACCGACGCCGTTAGCCGCTATCAGCGTATTCGCGGCGTTTCTGATACTGGCATTGCCAACGAAGAAACGCTGCGGGATATGGGCTTCGACTTTTCAAGTACCTCATCGCCCACAGCAAGCGGAACCAGTCAGGCAAGCGGAGGTAGCTCGCTTAGGTCGGGTGGCCTTTCTGTCGGCAGCAGCGGCAGTGATGTCGTTGCCCTTCAACAGAAGCTCAACGCATATGGGATTCCAGTTGGGGTCGATGGCGACTATGGGTTTGCAACTGAACAGGCCGTACGCACCTATCAGCGGGTGCAGGGGCTCAGCGTTACTGGCGTCGCCGATCAAGATACGCTCGACTCTATGGGATTCTCTGTGCCTAACTATCCCTACGTCGCAGCGGTCGTCGCTGACGAGTCTGAGCTGGCTAACGTACAGAAGTATTTCAAAGACGCCTACATCGATAGAGACCGGCGCGGGCGCTTTATTAATATCGGCAACTTTGGCGATCGCTTCCCCGCCGAAGCCAGAGTAAACGCCGCTAGAGCCAGGGGATTTTCTACCCGAGTTTTATATCGCTAGCTTGTATCACTAGATAGCTTCGATATCCATCGCTAGCGCGTGACCCAACTTCACCAATAGCTTCCACTCGGGCGTCGCCATTTGCTCATCCGTCATATTGGCTTTTGCCTTCACCAGATAGCTGTAAAACAGCTCTTGCGTTCGGTAAAGACCTAGCAAAAAGGATAGCTTTTGACCCAGGGCAATCAAGCGGGTTAATCCTTCAACTGCGATTTCTAGTTCGCGGTAGTCATTGAGCGCGCCTTTAGAGGTTTGAGCCTGTAACGTTTGAGAAAGGCCCTGCCCAATCAGCCGCTCTAAAATGCGCTGGGCTCCTGGCAGCTTCAGGGCGCAGCGGAAATGGTGGGCCTCTACCGCAATGCCTTCTAGCTCAGCAATGCGGCCTACCGTAATTTTAAGTAAATCACCCTCAGGCTCTGTAATGTCCTGCTCCAGGTCTTTGATAACCCCCAAAGCCCTGTGGCTAAGCGTAATGTCAGCCGCAACCTGAAGCGCCTGGGGCACTGCCATATGGTTACGGTGAAAGGCCATCAAAACGCCGTAATTTTCGCGATAGACCTGCTCGTATAGCTGGTCTAGTCGCTGTAGCGTCTCCTGGTTAAGCTGCTGCATAAGCTGCTGACGCTCTTCAGCGAACAGATCTTGCAGCGTGTAGGTGGGGCTAAAGTACTTTGTAATAGACAGTACGCTTTGGGCCAGACTGTTGCTGGTAAAGGCAGCAATGACCGCTGATCGGGCTTTGCTGTAGGCCGAATGGCTCGGAAAGGCCTGAACACCACAGTGAAAATCCCAGCCGCCCAAACGCAGAACGGCGAAGGCAAGCGAGGTGGTTTCCCTCGTCATAGATGAGGTTATTTTCACCTGTCCGACCGCCAGCGTGAGCGCACCCAACGGCTGCTGGTAGTAGTCCTGACGCTCAAGGGTGTAGCAATAAAGCTGATGCTCAGGTCGATAGTTGTTAAACAGTGAGCTGATGGCGTAATGAGCAACGACCTGCTCTAAGCTGACTTGGCTCGGTAGCACCTGCTTGAGGTAAACGCCTGCGCCATTTTGAAAATGGTCTGTATTGCTGGGGGCTTGCTCTAATTTGCCGATGAATTCGGCTTCCAAATCAGCGCCAGATACCGTCTCTGCCAGCTCAATGGCTCTGGCTGCATAGCGCAGTATCTGAGTGCCTTCGGGTCGAGAAATTTCATCGAAAAACCAGCCACAGCTTGTGTACATCAGCAGCGTGTGGCGCTGCATTTCTAGCAGTTGGAGGGCAGTAGTCCGCTCGCTCTCACTCAGCGAATGAGTCTGATGGTCGGCGAAGAACTGGTTTAGAGAGGGTTCGCTGCGATCGCCCACCACCCAAACATAGTCATTCCGAGCCTCCCAGGGATCGTTCAGCAGCGCCTCGGCTGACTTTTCATAGAGGGTTGCGAGGCGATTACGCAGCCAGTCTAACGCCTCCCGTAAAGGGGCTCGCCACTGCTGCTGCCAGCCGCCGCCGCCACCGCAGCCACAGTCTCGTAGCCAGCGATCTACCCCGTGAGAGCAGCTCCAGGCAGTTACCGGCTTAAGCTGCGCTTCCCAAGTGGGCGGGCACTGGCTGAGGTAGTTGGCATAGCTCGTGACCTGCCAGCCTCGCGATGGAAACTCATCCGTCAGGGCGTAGGCCAAAGCTTTCTCTGCGCCCCGGCGGTGATGGCCAAAGGTTTCACCATCTGTGGCCACAGATATAATTTGCGAGGGTTCGATAGAATCATTCCAATGCTCAGAAGACTCACTCTCTTCCCGGTGTCTTACAGCCTGAGAGAGCCGATCGGCAAAGTTCTGAGACGAGCGCAAAATATCGTTGAACCCCATGTCTGCGGAAATGGGGCCATCATAGAAAAAGACATCAACGTAGTCGCGGCCATTGGGCTGCATGGGAATGAAGCAGCGATAGGGCCGAGACGAATCGATGTCGCCATTGCCGACTTCCTGCCACTCATCAAAGCCATAATCATGGCCAAACCGACGGCAGCGGGCAGCTTGAGTAGGCGCTAGCACAATAAACTTGATGCCTTCGTTAGCCAGCACCTCTAAGGTGGCGTTATCCACGGCGGTTTCAGCGAGCCACATGCCTTCGGGATCGCGGCCAAAGCGGCGCTGAAAGTCAGCAATTCCCCAGCGCACCTGAGTAACCTTGTCGCGAGGGTTTGCCAGGGGCAAAATGATGTGGTTGTACACCTGAGCGATCGCGTTGCCGTGGCCGGAGTTGCGATCACAGCTCAGCCTATCCGCCTCCAAAATGCGTTGATAGGTCTCCAAATCATGTCGCTCTAACCAGCTCATTAAGGTTGGGCCAATATTAAAGCTGATTTGCTCGTAGTTGTTGACGATGCGAACCACTTCGCCTCTGCCGTTGAGGATACGAGCAAATGCATTGGGTCGGTACGACTCATACAAAATTCGCTCATTCCAATCATGAAAAGGGGCGGCGCTAGGCTGCCTGCCTATGACATCTAAAGAAGGGTTCTCACGAGGCGGCTGATAAAAGTGCCCGTGAACGCAAATGTGTACACCTGTAGCCACTGGCCGATTGGGTTCATCCGCAGTCCCTACAGCAGAGATCGATTGAGGCTTAATCATAAATTGCTTAGCTAAGAGAAAGGGGGAAAGGGTTTGCCAACAGTATAAACGCGCTTACAACTCTAGACGCTTTGGCCCCAATTGAGGCATTTTCTATAGTCTCATTAGCGCGGTGCGTCTTGCTGTGCCGCTTAAAATGCGGGCGTTGGCGGCAATCCCCTATTTTCCCTTAAGTTTTTCCCTTAAGTTTTTCATCTGAGGCTTTTCATCTGAGGCTTTTCATCTGAGGTTTTTCATCTGAGGCTTTTCATGGGCACTAGCGGCTACCCCCTGAAATAGTCTGGGCAGGTCTACCCCGACGCGACGGTGTAAAGCCTCTTCTCCGATTGCGTCTCTGAGAGGAATGGCGCTGACTTAAGGTAATTATCAAGCGGCGATAAGCTTTTGTTTTAGGATAGCGCGA
>PPFU01004340.1_pt1 | contig 41069 bp, 44 predicted proteins | sample 1535991 | NCBI WGS metagenome assembly PPFU01 (sample SAMN04901290, study PRJNA319586) | Hypolithon metagenome, whole genome shotgun sequencing project. | isolation source: Antarctic Hypolithon | place: Antarctica: Miers Valley | collected 2014
GCGTTGCGCTGCTCCGCGCGCAGTCGGCGCTCAAGGACGCGAAGCTGGAAGATGCCGACGAGCAGATCGGTGTCGCGATCATCCGTCGCGCCATCGAGGAGCCGCTCCGCATGATCGTGCAGAACGCCGGTGGCGAAGGTTCGATCGTCGTGGAGAAGATCCGCGCCTCGAAGGACAACAGCTTCGGCTACAACGCGCTGACCGACACGTACGAGGATCTCGTGCAGGCCGGCGTCATCGATCCGACTAAGGTCACGCGCACGGCGCTGCAGAATGCAGCCTCAATCGCCAGCCTCCTGCTCACGACGGAAGCAATTATCGTCGAGCGGAAGGATGACAAGCCCTCGGCGCCCGCGGGCGGCGGCGGTGGCATGGGCGGGATGTACTAGGCGCTCGACTGCTGGACCTCACCTCACGAGGGTGACACGAAGGGGGTGGCGCCGCCAGGCGCCGCCCCCTTCGTGCATATCGCCGTGTCGCTGAGGCCGGATGTCCGCATCCGGTGACGGCGTCAGACGCTCGCGGGGAGCGTCGCCATGTCGATCACGAAGCGATACTTCACATCGGACTTCAGCATGCGCTCGTAGGCCGTGTTGATGTCGGCGGCCGCGATCAACTCGATGTCTGACGTGATACCGTGTTCGGCGCAGAAGTCGAGCATCTCCTGAGTCTCCGGAATCCCGCCGATGAGCGAGCCCGCCATGCGCTTGCGCGAGACGACGAACGCCATGGCCGGCGGCGTCGGGTGCGGCACGACGTTGCCGCCGAGCAGCACGATGGTTCCGTCTCGGCGCAGCGAATTCACCGCGGGCGCGAGATCGTGCACCGCGCTCACCGTATCGATGATGAGATCCAGGGAATTAGCGACGCGCGCCATGTCCGTCTCATCGGTCGAGACGACAACGTCATGCGCGCCGAGCCGCCGCCCATCGGCGGCCTTGTCCGGTGACGTGGTAAACAGCACCACCTCCGCGCCCATCGCCGCGGCCAGCTTCACCGCCATGTGCCCAAGTCCGCCCAATCCCACCACGCCGACCCGCATTCCGGGACCGGCCTTCCACTCCCGCAATGGCGAGTAGGTGGTGATCCCCGCGCACAGTAACGGCGCCGCAGCGGCCGGGTCCAAGCCGTCGGGAATACGCACGACAAATCGCTCCTCGACGACGATCCCATCAGAATAGCCGCCCTGTGTCGGCTTGCCCGACTGCTTCTCGACGCCGCCGTAGGTCCCAACGAAGCCGTTTTCGCAGTACTGCTCCAGGCCGTCCTTGCACGAGGCGCAGGTACGGCAGCTGTCAACGAGGCATCCGACACCCACCAGATCACCGGCGGCGAAGTTCCGTACGTCGGCTCCCGTGGCGACTACCCGGCCGACGATCTCGTGACCCGGGACCTGCGGGTAGGCGATGTCGCCCCATTCGCCGCGAACGGTGTGTAGGTCCGAGTGACAGACGCCGCAGAAGAGGATCTCGATCTGCACGTCGGTTGGTCCTGGCGCCCGCCGGTCCAACGACCAGGGTCCCAGCGGTTGGGTCGCGCTGAATGCAGCGACGGCTCGCGTTGACATGCGTTGGTCCGGTTGAAGAGGATTCGATGGCGCGGTGCGGTGGCGACAAGGGTAGCTGTCTCCTCACGGCGAGGCAAACTCCGGTACCCCGTCGCATGTTGAGTTGAGGGCTCGGCCGCCGACAACTGACCGGCGACCGCAGCATACGACCTGAATGTGCACGAACGAGAACGGGGAGCCGATCGGCTCCCCGTTCTCGTCAGGCTGTTTCAGACGAGCCACGGCAGCGTCAGGCGCTCGCCCCTGCGCTCACCGCGTGCTCGGCTGTCGTGCCGAGGTGTTTGCGTCGGGCGGGCGACTCCGGGAGCGTGCCGCCGAGCTGCGGCAGGAGCGACCGGGCGACGTCCGAACCATCCACCGACGTGATCAGCTCGTGCATGAGCCCGTCGCCAAGTCCGTAGACGACGCCGTGCAGAACGGGTCGGCGTCCACGCTCCCAGGCGCCGCGAATGGTCGAGTTCAGCGTGAGCTGATAGATCTGCTGGATGACGTTGAGCTCGACGAGCCGGTCCGTGCGTGCTGTGTCGTCAGGCAATTCGTTCAGCTCATCGACGCACCGGTCGCGCAGCGCTCGCAGATTCCCGATCCAGTAGTCCACGAGTCCGAAATGCTCGTCGGTCATCGCCGCCTTCACACCACCGCACCGGTAGTGGCCACATACGACGACATGCTTCACGTCCAAAACGTCGACCGCATACTGAATGACGGAGAGCGCATTCAGATCCGAGCTGAAAATCTGATTGGCGATGTTCCGATGCACGAACAGCTCGCCCGGCTCCGTTTGCGTGAGCGCGTTCGTCGGCACGCGGCTGTCCGAGCAGCCGATGAACAGCGTATGCGGCTCCTGCGTCATCTCGCGCCGCGTGAAATATCCCGGGTCGGCGGCGATCATCTTGTCCGCCCACTGCCGGTTCTTCTGGAACATGCGGGAATAGTCATCCATCGTCGTGGTCTCCAGGATCAGTCGTGCGACGGCGTGATCGGGACGTCAGGCACGCCGACGAGCCGATAGTCGATGTTCTTGAGCTTGGCGGTCTGACGGAAATCGAGCAGCAGTTCGACGACGTCATAATCGATGCTCGACGTCTTGCGCGCGTCGATCTCGACGCGGCTGCCGGGCGCGATCTGGGCCAGCGTCGTCGCGACGTTCGCCTTGCCGAGGAAGGTGGCCTGCGAGGGAAGCGTATAGCGCGTCAGCACGGCGCCGGGGGCGCTCACCCGCATGAGCATCGTCCCCTGCGCATGGTCGCGCAGGATGTAGAACACACCCACCGTGAGTCCAACCGCGATACCGACCAGCAAATCGGTGAAGAGGATCGCGACGATCGTGACGGTGAATGGGATAAAGTGGTGGCGCCCGACCTTCCACGCCGCGCGGAAGAGCGACGGGTGCGCCAGCTTGAAGCCTGTATACAGCAGCACGGCCGACAGCGCCGAGAGCGGAATCAGATTCAGAATCCGCGGCAGCGCGACGACGGCGAGCAGCAGCCAGAGGCCGTGCAGGATCGCCGAACGCTTGGTCTTTCCGCCCGCGTCGACGTTCGCCGAACTGCGCACGATCACGCCCGTCAGCGGCAGCGCGCCGATGAGCCCGGCCACGGTGTTGCCCGCGCCTTGCGCGAGCAGCTCGCGACTGGTCGGCGTCTGACGCTTGTACGGATCGAGCTTGTCGGTCGCCTCGACGCTCAGCAACGTTTCGAGGCTCGCGACGATGGCCAGCGTCACCGCCACGCGCCACACATCGACGCTGCCGATCATCGACCAGGCGGGGAAGGCGAGTTCGGCGAGCAATCCGACCGCCGAGTCCGGTACTGGTAGCTGCACCAGGTGCGTCGCCCCGATCGCCAATTCCGGAGCGGTCGCGATGAAGATGGTGTTCAGCACCACGCCCATGACAACCACTGCGAGCGGGCCGGGCAGCCAACCGAGCTTCTTGAATGCCGGCCTGGTGAATAGCGCCAGGATCGCGAGTCCGAGTGTCGCGATGATCAGCGCGCCCGGCTGGATCTGCGCGAAGGCGCGCGCGATCGCCGTGAAGGTATTCTCGCCCGTCGCCTGAAGGAATGCCTCGTCGCCAAAGGTATCGGCGTCATAGCCGAGAGCGTGCGGGATCTGCTTGAGGATCAGGATCAATCCGATCGCGGCCAGCATTCCCTTGATGACGCTGGACGGGAAGTAGTACGAGATGATGCCCGCACCGACCGCGCCGAGCCCGAGTTGCATCAATCCCGCGAGGAAGACGGCGAGGAGGAACGCCTCGAACGAGCCGAGGGTCGCGAGTGCGGTGACGACGATCGTCGTGAGGCCGGCAGCCGGGCCGCTGACGAGCAGCGCCGACGGGCTGAGCGGGGCGATGACGAGGCCGCCGATAATTCCAGCGAGCACGCCTGACATCAACGGCGCGCCCGAGGCGAGCGCGATGCCGAGGCAGAGCGGTAGCGCGACGAGGAAGACGACGATCGATGCGCGCAGGTCGTCCTTCACGAAGCCAGGAGGGCTTGCTGCGCCGGGTCGCCCGCCGGGCGACCCGGGTGGGGGCGACAGAGCGCCTGGGTCGCTCCGGGGGGCGTCGAGTAGGACCTGGGCCACAGGGACTCCGCAAAAAAGTTCGGTTATGGCGTGACACGGCCGCACCGACGCGGATGCTCGCATCGGAGAGGCCTGCACGCTACTCGTGATGAGGTAGTCCGGGATACTGATCGCGATCCCGGAGCCAGGCAAGCGCAGGCGCGAAGAAAATACCGGCCGCGCTACTGCTCACATCGCGTTAGCCGAACAGCGACAGCTGCCGCGCGGGTTCCCGCCGGCCGGCGTGCGGCCGGAACGGGCCGCACGCCACACCCTGTTCGCTAACGGTGACGCGTCCACGGAAACGGGTGTTTCTGAGCGAGCTGCTGACCGCGTCATGGGCCAGCGCGCCAGTGTTGCACGTCTGGCTAACGTGTGCCAGTACGACGTGCGCAAGCGCGGGACAGGCGCACTGTCGCGCGAACTCTGCTGCTGCCTCGTTGTCCAGATGTCCGCGGGCCGATGCGATCCGCGTGCGCACGCTGGGCGGATACGGACCGTTCCAAAGCAGTGCCGCGTCGTGATTCGCCTCGACCACCAGCAGGTCGAGATCGCAGAAGACCGCGTGAGTCGCGTCAGGCACCATCCCGAGGTCGTAGGCAACGCCGATCCGCACGCCGGACTCGCCGGTGACGCACACCGCCGTCGGGGCGGCAGCGTCGTGCGGCACCGGCGTCGTGTCCACGGTAAACCCCGCCACATCCGCCGAACCCCGCCGCGGAAGCTCCACCGACGTTATGGAAGCGATCTCCGGACAGGCGTCAAGTGTGCCGGCGGTCGCATGTACGGACCAGCCCCACCGCCGCGCCCCGGCCACCGCGCCACACGCGTGGTCCTGATGCTCGTGCGTGAGCACCACCGCGCTGACCGACTCCGGTGCGATGTCGATCGTGCGGAGGCGAGCGGCGAGCGTTCGCGGCGGGAAGCCCGCATCGATCAGGATGCGGCGGCCACGCTCCTCGAGCAGCACGGCGTTGCCGCGGCTTCCGCTGCCGAGTACCCAGAGCCTCACGCGCCCGCCTCCCACCGCGCGGCGTGGATCGCCGCCAGGTAGCGTTCCGTTGCTGCATCCGTCGCGACACCGCGGCGCGCCATCATGCGTCGCGCGACCTGCGCGAACTTATCGGCGTCGAACAGGGCGTACGGTGGGCACGCGCCCCATGCGAACGGCGCCACCACCTTGGGCGGCATCGCGTCCACGACGTTGGCTCCAGCGCCAATGACACAGCCCGTCGTCAGGCGGAGCCCGATCCCGGTCTTCGCGTGATCGCCGAACAGCGTGCCGAGGAACTGCAGCCCTGAGTCGCGAACTCCGTCGACCGTCCAGAGCGAGACCGGGCCATAGGTATTCTTGAGATTGCTGGTCGTGGTACCGGCGCCGAGATTCACCCACCGCCCCAGATACGAGTGGCCGACGAACCCCTCATGCCCTTTGTTGGAATGGCCAAGCAGCGTCGTGGCGCTGAGTTCGCCATGGACCTTCGACGCATCGCCGATCGCCGACCCACGCACCCTCCCGGCGACGACGGTCGAATCTATTCCGATATACGCGGGGCCCATAATCGTCGAATGCGGGCCGATCGTCGCGCCCGTTCGGATCAGGATAGGACCGGCGCTGGCATCTAGGACCACGAAGGGCCCCAACGACGAACCCTCCTCCACGAATACCAGGTGATCGCCGAGCACAGCGAGCCGTCCGCCGTCGTCCGGGCGACCGCCATCGAGGCCCGCCGCCATCAGTGGAAGATCGGACAGCAGCTGCGCGCCCAGGCCGGCCACGAGGTCGCAGCTGTCCTCCAGCCACCACCCCGGCAGCCCGGTCGCCGGCCCGTCGCCTGCGGCGGCCGCACTGAAGGCCGCGGGGAACTCGGTCGGGCTGGTCGGCCGCGTCAGGCGGATCGCCGCGAGCTGGTCGCCGCACCGCCATCGCGCAATCTGCTCGTCGTCCAGCGCGAGAGTCGCGTTGCCGGCCAGCACGCACCGGCTGTTCGCGATCACGGCGCCCGCCGGGAGCTGCTCGGCAGTGACCGATGGCGGAGCTCCGTCCTCCGCGAAGTCTGCGAGCCAGGGCGCGGTGATCGCGCCCCGCGCGGGGCGCCCTGCCGCGCGCGCCCATCGCTCGCGCAGCAGCCAGGCGCCGCTGCGGATTTCGCCGATGGGGCGCGTATGTGCGAAGGGCTCCAGACGACGGGCGCGGGGGTCGTCCCAGAGGAACAGCTCGGTCACAGGGGGCGGGTCAGGAGAGCTCGCGAAGGTCGTCCGGCAGATCGTCGAGGAGCGACTTGAGGGCAGCCGCGTGCGCGAGCGTGGTCACCAGTGTGACGCCGTCGCGCTCGACGACTACCAGATCGTGCACTCCGTAGAGTACCACGGCGTTGTGGGCCGCGTGTACCACGTTCCCGGTTGCGTCCAGCGCATGCACGCGACCCGTGGCCGCATTGCCGGCGGTGTCACGCTGCCGCACGCGGGCGAGCGCCGCCCAGGTCCCCACGTCGTCCCAACCGAAGTCTCCCGCAACCACCAGCACGCGTCCGCTGCGCTCCAACACCCCGACGTCCACCGAAATCGGCGTTTCGATCGCGGCGAAGAAGGCCTCCGGGGACACATCGCCCAGCGCGAGCGCGCCGGCGATCTCGGGCGTGAGCGAACGGACCTCCGCGAGGAAGTCCGCGGCACGCCACACGAAGATGCCGGAGTTCCAGAGGCAGCCCGCCTCGCACAGGGCGGTCGCCGTCGCCAGATCGGGCTTCTCGCGGAAGCGGGTGACGGTGCGCACACCCGGCTCGCGCTCCTCACCCGGCTCGATGTACCCGTAGCCGATGTCCGGCCGCGCGGGCACGATCCCGACCGTCACGAGTGCCTTGTGCTCCTCGGCGGCGTCCGCGGCGCGGGCGAGCGCCTCACGGAACCCCTCCGCGTCTGCGACGGCCCAGTCCGCATGCACGCACAGCATCACGGCGTCGTCACCGCCGAGATCGGCGATCTGCAGCGCGGCATAGGCAAGCGCGGCCGCGGTACCCGCTGGCCGCGGCTCGGCGATGATCTGACCGGCCGGAACGTCAGGCGCCATCGTACGGACGCGCTCGACCAGCTGCGCGTTCGTGAGGATGAGCGTCCGCTCCGCGGGCACGAGCGGCCCCAGGCGCGCCAACGTGTCCTCGAGGAGCGATCGGTCGCTCACGAGCGGCAGGAGTTGCTTCGGCTGCTCGGGTGTGCTCAGTGGCCAGAAACGCGAGCCCACCCCGCCCGCCAGCACGACGGCCCATCGGTTCACGATGCGCGCTCCTCGCCCTCGGGCGTGATGCCGGCCAGTTCGGCGGTCCGGGCGTACAGCTTCTTGGGGCTGAACGGCTTCGTCAGGAAATCGTCGGCGCCGAGCGCGATGGCGCGGTCGTGCTGCTCGACCTGGCCGGCCGCTGTGAGGATGATGCACGGCAGGTCGCGCAGCCGATCATGGCTGCGGACGTAGCGCAGCACGTCGAGGCCGCTCTGATACGGCATCATCAGGTCGAGAACGGCAATCTCGACGTCTGGCTCACGCTCCAGCACGTCGATCGCTTCACGACCATCGAAGGCCAGCGTGACACGGAAAGGTCCCTGCTCGAGCTTCATCTTGATGATGCGGCCGATGTGCGGTTCGTCGTCCGCGACCAGCACGTGGCGCAACCGCTCTTCCGCCGTCAAACCAGCGCCGCGATCTGCTCGCGGTGGCGACGCAGTTCGAACAGCAGGGGCCCGACATGCGCGCCCGAGCTGGTGAGGACGAGCAGGATCGCGTCGGTGGAGAGCGCGGAGACGATGGCCAGCCCTGCGCCGTACTCGAGGACGCCGGTCAGGAGTTCGCCACGATTGGCAGCCCGCCCGAGTTCATCCGCGGAGCTCACGATGCCGGGAACGTGCGCCGCCAGATCGTCACCGATGAGTCCCCCCTCGGCCTGTCCGTCGATGAGGAGGCCGTCCCGGCCGAGCACGACGACGGCGTCGACTCCTTCCCGGCGCCGCAGTGCGGCGACCAGATCGCGAATGGTAGCCATGGGCGCTCCCGGTCCCCGGTTGGCGGCGAAGCGAGGCGCTCCGCGGAATCACAGGTGCAGCGGTGTCACGCACCGGCACCCCAGTCAGGCGCGAAGCTAGGCCGGCCCAGGGGTGAAGTCAAGCAACGCGAGGCGCAGCAAGTGACGATCTCGCACAGGTTTGGGGGGTATGCTCTGGGTCGGCCGTCGCTTGAATCCCGCCCCGCCGTCGGCTAAGCTACCCCTCCTGTCTCCTCTGTCCCGCGAGTGCACCGTGTTCCGCACCTCATCGTCCCAGGTCGCGCTCGCCCAGCGTGGCCGTCGTCGCACGCTCTCCGCGCTCGTCGTGGTGCTCGGCTCCGCCATCGCCTGCAGCGATCCGATTCAGCCACGCGATCTTGTCCCGGTCGTCTCGACCACGGTGGAGTTGTACTCCCTGAACGGAGCGCCACTGGGCGCGCCCAACGCACTCGCGTTGCTCTCCGCCGCGACCATCGCCGGGGTGCAGCCGGCGGTCTTCCGGGTGTCGGACGCCTTCACGTTCGACCTCGCCGTTGACTTCACCGGTACCGGGCCGCAGCTGATCCCCGTGAAGCTCGTCGGCTCGGTGCTTGGCGGGCAGCGCGATGTCGGCATCCAGAAGGTGGATGTCGCGTTCGACGCGCTCACTGAAGGTCCGAACGATGGATATGCCTTCTCGAGCACGCTGCCGATCGCGGTGGGCGACGTGATCGCCGCCGTCGCCGTGCAGGCGCCCTACTGCCAGGGGCAGTTCGTCCTCTCGTCGGATGTGTACGCGAAGATCCGCGTCGTCGCCATCAACACGGCCAACCGGACGGTGCAGCTGCAGGTCGTCGTCGACCCGAATTGCGGTTCGCGTCGCCTCGTTGTTGCCGCACCGACTACCTGAGCCGACATGCACGACCTGCGGATGGTTCGCGAGCAGATGGATGTGCTCCGTGTCGGCCTCGCCCGGCGTGGCGCGCTGGACGCGCTCGCGCCGCTGCTCGCCCGCGCCGAGGAACTCGAGTCCGATCGGCGTGCGCTGATCCAGCGCGTGGAGCAGGTGAAGGCGGAGCGGAACGCCGTGACGCAGCAGGTGGCGGGACGCAAACGCGCCGGAGAGAATGCCGACGACCTCGTGGCGCAAAGCCGGCAGCTCGGGGAGTCCATGGCGGCCGATGAGCGTGACCTCGCCGGCGCCGAGGCCCAGCTCACGTCGATCCTGCTGCAGCTGCCGAACCTCACGCTGGCGGACGTGCCGGCGGGCGGAGAGGAGCACAACACAGTGTTGCGGACGCATGGCGAGCCGCGTGGGGCAGGAACGGTTCCCCCGCACTGGGACACGGCCGAGCGGATTGGGCTGCTGGATCTGCCGCGCGGCGCGAAGCTCGCCGGCTCTGGATTCGTCGTCTACCGCGGAATCGGCGCGCGGCTCGTCCGGGCGCTGAGCAACTTCATGCTCGACCTGCATGGTCGCGAGCACGGGTACGAAGAGGTCGCCGTTCCCTCCGTCGTGAACCGGGCGAGTATGACTGGAACGGGGCAGCTGCCGAAGTTCGAGGAGGATCTCTATGCCATCGCCGACGACGACCTCTTCCTGATCCCGACCGCCGAAGTGCCGGTGACGAATCTCTTCCGCGAGGAGATTCTTGACGCGAGTGTGCTCCCGGTCGCGCTCTGTGCGTACACCCCGTGCTTCCGGCGTGAGGCAGGTGCGGCGGGGAAGGATACGCGCGGCCTGCTGCGCATGCATCAGTTCGACAAGGTCGAGCTCGTGCGGTTCGCGGAACCTGAGCAGTCGGCCGAGGAGCACGAACGCCTGACGGGGCACGCGGAGAAGGTGCTGCAACTGCTCGAGCTTCCGTATCGCGTGCTGCTGCTGGCGTCGGGCGATACCGGATTTGCCGCCGCGAAGACGTATGATCTGGAGCTGTTCGCGCCCGGAGTGGGGAAGTGGCTCGAGGTCTCCTCCGCGAGCAACTTCGGCGATTTCCAGGCGCGACGCGCCAACATTCGCTATCGCCCTGCCGGGGGCGGCAAGCCGCGCTTCGTCCATACGCTGAACGCATCAGGGCTCGCGCTGCCGCGGATCATCGCCGGCCTGCTGGAGCATCATCTGCAGCCGGATGGGCGGGTTCGGGTGCCGGTCGCGCTGCGCCCGTATATCGGCGTCGACACGATCGGCTGATCGATGTCTCGAACCGCGCCCGTCGCCCTGATGGCAGTCGGGCTCTCGCTGCTGCTCGCCTGGTATGTGTTCTATACGCGCGACGTCGTTCGGGAGCTTCGGCAGGAGGCGGCAAGCGAAGGCGTGATGTATGCGCGCGTCTATCGCGCGTTGAGCGACACGTCGGGAGAGGCGGCGGCCACGGCCGCGCTGCTCGACCTCTCGCGCCATATTCGTGAGAAGGGGGTCCCTGTGATTGTCGCCGACCCGGACGGCACCCCCACCGCGGCAGCCAATCTCCCCTTCGACACGCTGCCGGACCCGGACGACCCGCGCGTCGCGGCGTACATCGAAGAGCTCGACCGCCAGAACGCGCCTGTCGTCGCACCCGGGATCGGGACGGTGCACTACGGCAACACGCTGCTCGTGCGCGGGCTTCGCATCATTCCGCTCGTGCAGACCGGCTTCATCGTGCTCGTCGTCGCCGCGGGCATCTACGCGGTGCGCCAGCATGGTCGTGCCGAACGTGAGCGGACCTGGGCAGGAATGGCACGTGAGGCGGCCCACCAGCTCGGCACCCCGCTCACGTCGCTCAGCGGCTGGCTGGAATTGATGGACGAGCGGTCGGGAGGCGACCCCCTCACGTCCACCGCGCTCACGCACATGCAGGGGGATCTCGAGCGGCTGGAGCGTGTCGCGCATCGCTTTGAGCGCATCGGCAACCCCGCACGCGAGGACGAGGTAGACGTCGCCGCGCTCACGAGCCGGGTGTCGGATTACTTCAAGGCACGCGTGCCGACCCTTGCCCACACGATCTCGATCCGCTGCGTACGCCCCGAGGAAGCGATGCTCGTCCGCGGCGATGCCGTGCTGCTGGAATGGGCGCTGGAATCGCTCGTGAAGAATGCGATCGATGCGCTGGCCGGGCGGGGTGGGCGCGTGGTCATTTCCGTGTCGGCCGCGCCTGGCGATGCCGTTCGCATTCGCGTCGCGGACGACGGACCGGGGATCGCGCGCGAACATCGCAAGACGATTTTCGAAGCGGGCTTCACGACGAAGGAGCGCGGCTGGGGCGTCGGCCTCTCACTCGCGCGGCGCATCGTGGAGCGCAACCACGATGGACGCTTGGCGCTCGTCCCCAGCGAACGCGGAGCGGTCTTCGACATTATCTTGTCGCGATGACTTCACTCTCGCCAACGTCGCTCGACGGGCTCAATGTCGCACAGGCTGAAGCCGTCCGGCACTTTGAAGGACCGATCCTCGTGCTCGCCGGTGCCGGATCCGGGAAGACCCGCGTCCTCACCACGCGCATCGCGCGACTGATCGAATTGCACGGGGTACGCCCCGATCAGATTCTCTCGGTCACGTTCACAAACAAGGCCGCGGGCGAGATGCGGAATCGCGTCGGCCGCCTGCTCGGTCAGGATCCGGCCGGGATGTGGATCGGGACGTTCCACGCGATCGGGGCGCGATTGCTGCGCCGCTCCGCGCATCTCGTCGGCCGCACCGCCAGCTTCACGATCTACGATGAGGACGACACGCTCGGCGCACTGAAGCGCTTGATGGAGCGGATCTCGATCTCGCCAAAGGAGTTTCCCCCGAAAGCCGTGCTTGCGTCCATCTCGGATGCCAAGAACGCGCTCGTGTCGCCTGACGAGTTCGCCGGGTTGGCGCGCGACCCGTTCTCCCGCGCCGTGGCCGCGGTCTACGACAAGTTCGAGGGAGCGCTGCGGCAGAGCAACGCTGTCACCTTCGACGATCTCCTCGTGCTGCCTGTGCGGATTCTGCGCGAGGATCCTGCACTGCTCGCGTCGCTGCGCGAGCGGTTCCGGCATGTGCTGGTGGACGAGTACCAGGACACCAACCAGGCGCAGTATCAGCTGATCAGGATGCTCGGCGGCGAGCATGGCAACGTGATGGTCGTCGGCGACGACGACCAGTCCATTTACGGCTGGCGAGGCGCGGACATCCGCAATATCCTCGACTTCGAGAAGGACTTTCCCAACGCGACCCTCGTCAGGCTTGAGGAGAACTATCGCTCAACGCCGCGCATCCTGGATCTCGCGAACATCGTGATCGCCGCCAATACGGATCGGCGGGGGAAGACGTTGCGCGCCACGCAACCGGACGGCGACAAGGTCTCGCTGGTAGTGGCGGCCGACGAGCGCGATGAGGCCGATGCGATCGCCGATGAGATCCTGACGCGGCGCTCCGGCGCGACGCGCGTGATGCTGCGCGACGTCGCCATCCTCTACCGCACGAACGCGCAGAGCCGCGCGCTCGAGGAAGCCATGCGGAAGCGGTCGATTCCGTACCGCCTCATTGGCGCCGTGCGTTTCTACGATCGCCGTGAGATCCGCGATCTGATGGGCTACCTCAAGCTCATCGCGAACCCCGCGGACGACGAAGCCTTCCGCCGCGCCGTCGCCGCGCCGAAGCGCGGCCTGGGCGACACGAGCATCGATACGCTCGCCGGCGCCGCCAATGCTGCCGCGATCCCACTGCTCGACGCGGCACGTCGCCCTGAACTGGTCGCCGCGCTGCGCCCGGCCGCGCGTACCGCGCTGGCTGACTTCTCCGCCCTCATCCATCGCTTCCGCGAACAGGCGAAGGACTCAGGCGTCGATGAGTTGCTGCGCGACCTCATCGACGCCATCGGCTATGCGACGTATCTGCGCAACGAAGGACCGGAAGGCGTCGAGCGGTTGGATAACGTCCGCGAACTCGTCGCCGGCGCCGCCGAGACGGTGGCCGATGAGGGCGGGGAAGTCGGCCTCACGCCACTCGATCATTTCCTGCAGCGCGCGACGCTGGTCGCCGGCATCGATGGGCTCGATCCTGATGCGGACGCGATCACGATGATGACGATGCACAATGCCAAGGGACTCGAGTTCCCCATCGTTTTCATCTCGGGGCTGGAAGACGGACTCTTCCCGCTTGCCCGTGCCTATGACGATCCCGCCATGCTGCAGGAGGAACGCCGCCTGTTCTACGTCGGGATCACACGCGCCGAACGGAAGCTGATCCTCTCATACGCCGAGCAACGGCGGCGGAACGGCGAGCTGTTGCCGGGCCGGCCGTCGAGCTTTCTCGCGCAGATTCCGCGCGATCGGCTCGACCAGAGTCGCACCGTCAAGGCGCGCAGCACTGGCCGGTCGGCGTTCATGGAGCGTGACGCGGAGTGGGGCGGCAGCTCCTACAATCGCTCCGCCTCCTGGGGGTCGGCATCGTCGTCAGGCGCGCCGGCGCGCGCCGGCAGCGGACCGGCCGTGAGTGATGCGAGCTGGGGGGCGGATCGTGCGGCTGGAGGCCGAAAGCTCGGCTCGTCTCCCGATGTTCCGCAACGCGGGGTGGAGGATGAGTCGCAGGATGCGGCCGTGATCGCCGTGGGGGCGCGCGTGCGGCACCGCAAATTCGGGGGCGGAACCATCGCCGAACTCAGCGGCAGTGGACGCGACCTCAAGGCGCGGATCGATTTTGACGACGAGGAGATCGGGCGGAAGACGCTCGTCGTCGCGCAGGCCAACCTCGAACGTGAGTGGGAATGACATGGCGGTGAATGAACGGGACGTCCGGCGCATCGCTGAGCTCGCGCGCCTCGGCATCGAGGATGAGCGTGTGCCGATGCTCGTCGACGAGTTGAACCGGATCCTCGAGCACATGGACGTATTGTCGAAGGTCAATACGAGCCGAGTGGAAGCGGTGGAGGGAATGGGAGCGGGCGCGATGCCGCTGCGTCCCGACACCGGCCCGGCCATCCCCCTGCTCCGGCCGCGTGAGGCGTTCGCGCCCGAGATGCGCGACGGCTTCTTCCTCGTCCCGCGCCTGGCGACGCACGGGGATAGCGACGCCGGCCTGGAGAGTGGCGCGTGAGTGGCGATCTCCTGCGCATGTCCGCGGCGGCGCTCGGCGTCGACGTCGGATCGGGCCGACTTCAGGCGGCCACCGTGATCGGCGAGAGTCTCGCCCGCGCCCGGGCGGTGGACGAGGGACCGTCAGGGCTGAACTGCCTGCTGACGACGGCCGATCCCGGCGCGCACGACGAAGCGACGGCGTTCGACGACCGCGGCCCGGGCGACGGCGTGGTTCGTCCGCTCGCCGGCGTGCCGATCGTCATCAAGGACAACATCGCTACCCTGACACTGCCGACCTCGTGCGGCTCGCGCATCTTGCAGGGATACGTCAGCCCGTACGAGGCAACGGCCGTGCGGCTCCTGCGTGAGGCGGGCGCCGTCGTGGTGGGCAAGGCGAACATGGACGAGTTCGCGATGGGATCGTCCACGGAGAACTCCGCGTATGGCCCCACACGAAACCCGATCGATCCAGGCCGCGTACCCGGCGGTTCGTCAGGCGGGTCGGCCGCCGCCGTCGCGGCCGGCATCGTGCCGATCGCGCTTGGCTCCGAGACCGGTGGTTCGGTCCGGCAGCCGGCGGCCTTCTGCGGCGTGGTCGGGGTCAAGCCGACCTACGGGCGCGTGAGCCGGTACGGGCTGGTCGCATTCGCATCGTCGCTCGACCAGGTAGGGACGTTCGGCCGCACGGTTGATGATGCCGCGCTTGCCACCCAGATTGTGGCCGTGCATGACGAACGCGACGCGACGAGCGCCAGCGTGCCCGCGGAGAACTACCGCGTGGGCGATGGCGATCTCGCCGGCGTTGTCATCGGGAAACCCGTGGAATATTATCCCGAGTCGCTCGACGACGCGGTGCGCGAACATGCCGAACGCGCGCTCGAAGCGCTGCGCGCGCGCGGCGCGACGATCCGCGACATCTCGCTGCCGCACACGGAACTCGCCATTCCGGTCTACTACATCGTTGCGCCGGCGGAGGCGTCGTCCAACCTCGCCCGGTTCGACGGCGTGCGGTATGGGGCCCGCGTCCCCCAGCCGCAGCTGCGCGACATGTACGAGGCTACGCGGTCGCAGGGCTTCGGTCCCGAAGTTACGCGGCGGATCCTGCTGGGCACGTACGTGCTCTCGGCGGGCTACTACGATGCGTACTATCGTCAGGCCCAGCGGGTGCGCAGCCTGATCGCGAGTGATTTCGCGAGCGTGTTCGAGAGCGGTGTCGACGTACTGTTCACGCCGACCACGCCGTCGACCGCTTTCGCGTTCGGCGCCAAATCCGATCCGTATGAGATGTACCTCAGCGACATCTTCACCGTTACGGCCAATCTCGCCGGCATTCCGGCCATGTCGCTCCCGATCGGGCGGGTGGGCGGACTCCCCGTGGGCGGCCAGATCCTCGCGCCACACTTCTGCGAGGCCGAGATGTTTCGCGTCGCCTATGCACTCGAAGCCGCACTCGGCGTGGAGGCCCACCGATGATGGCGTCGGTCAGCGACAAATATGAGATGGTCGTCGGGCTGGAAGTCCACGTGCAGCTCAAGACGCAGACCAAGGCGTTCTGCAACTGCTCCACGGACTTTGGCGCCGCGCCGAACACGAACACCTGCCCGGTCTGTCTCGCACTTCCGGGCGCGTTGCCGGTGCTCAACCAGCACGCCGTGGAGCTGGCCGCCCGTGCGGCCAGCGCGCTTGGATGCACGGTGCAGCGCACCTCCGTCTTTGCGCGGAAGAACTACTTCTATCCCGACCTGCCCAAGGGCTATCAGATCTCGCAATTCGACAAGCCGCTGGCGCTCGCCGGCCGACTTGTCATCGGCGAGGCTGAGGACGGTACGCCTATTCAAGTCGGCATCACGCGCGTTCACATGGAAGAGGATGCGGGGAAGTCGATCCACGATCGCTTCGGCGATGCGACCGCAATCGATCTGAACCGCGCCGGCGTCCCGCTCATCGAGATCGTCAGCGAACCCGACATGCGGTCCTCTGCCGAGGCCGGCGCCTATCTGCGCGTCCTGAAGCAGCTGCTGGAATACGCGGAGGTCTCGGACGTCAACATGGAGGAGGGAAGTCTCCGTGTGGACGCCAACGTGTCAGCGCGATTGCGTGGAGAGACGCAGCTGAACACGCGGACCGAGGTCAAGAACATGAACTCGTTCTCCGGGTTGGAGCGCGCACTCGAAGTCGAGTTCGCGCGGCACTGCGCGATGCACGAGCGCGGCGAGACCATCGTGCAGCAGACCATGCTGTGGGACGGCGCGAAGGGCGAGGTCCGCCCCGCGCGCTCCAAGGAGGAGAGCCATGACTATCGCTACTTCCCCGAGCCCGACCTGCCGCCGCTCGTCCTGACCAGTGATTGGATCGAGCAGCAGTGCGCGCAGCTTCCGGAGCTCCCGGCCGCTCGCCGTGACCGGTTCGTGTCCCGCTACGGGCTCAACGAGTACGACATCGACGTGCTGATCGCCGATCGGAGCCTCGCGAACTACTTCGAGGCAGTCGTCGTGCGGCACTCCGATGCCAAGACCGCCTGCAACTGGGTGATGGGCGACGTGCGCGGCGCGCTCAAAGCGCACCAGCTTACCGTGCCTGCCTTCCCGATCCGTCCGGCCGAACTTGCGAGTCTCCTGGACATGGTGCGAGACGGCCTCGTGAGCCGCTCGGCTGCCAAGCGAATCTTCACCGTCATGTTTGAGTCGGGTGGAGCTCCGGCGCAGATCGCGAAGGACGAGGGGCTGCTCCAGGTCTCCGACGACTCGCAGCTGGTCGGATGGATCGATGCTGTCATCGTCGAACACGGCGACGAGTGGATCCGGTTCCGGGCCGGCGAGAAGAAGCTCCAGGGGGTATTGGTTGGCGCGGTGATGAAACATTCCGGAGGTCGTGCAGACCCCCGGAAGGTCAATCAGATGCTCGCCGAACGGGCGCAGGCGTAGAGCGGACGTTCGAGCGAGGCGGCGTAGCTGAGTGTGGACTCCGGCATGTCGAAATGCCGGGCCGCCTCACGCTGTACCTGCGGGCTGCCCCCCTCGCGGAGTGCCACCCGCCTGACGCGCTTGGCGAGGCGGAGCGGCTCGTCCCCCGCGGGGTCCAGTTGATAGGGCTCGGATTCGCCGAATCGGTTGAGCAGGTCCACCACGAAATCGAACGAGCGTTCCAGATAGCGCTCCACGTGCGCGTCAGGCAGGTCCCACCGGCTGTTCACGACCAGCAGTTGGAAGACCCGTTGCCAGGACTCGGAATCCGCCGCCCGCACCATGCCGCGGAAGATCCGGCGGTTGGTGTGCGTCGAGAAGATCGTCGGGCTGAGGATCCGGTCTAGCAGGCCATCCGAGCGCGAGTGGTCGCGCAGCAGCAGGTCGCGCGCGCGCCGGCTGTGCCCCTCGCCGAGGTGCGTCTCGAACCGGCTCTCCCAGTAGCTATGTCCGAGCGCCGCCGTGCTCGACGTTGCCGCGAGTTGATGCGGCACGAAGTAGTTGTGCGCGACGGAGTCCGCCGCAAGGTGCGCAAGATAGCCCAGGCCGAAGGACTGCAGCGGTTCGTCGCGCGCGCGGTCGTAGATCTCGAGGCCGACGGTCCACGAATGGCAGTGCCGGCCCACCGGCGCATACTTCTTCGCCATGCTCGAGTCGGCGGCAATCGAGCCGTACAGGAAATCATACGGGTAGGCCCGAAGCAACCCCGCGATGTGCTCGGGCAGCAGGTGCAGCGAGCCGAGGACGGCATCGCCGATCGCGACGTGCGTCCCCGGGGTCCATGCCCATGCGGCGTCAGGCAGGAGCACCAGCGCGACAGCTGCCCAGAGGAGTGCCTTCGCCATCGGCCAGAGGTGCACGGCTCGCCAGACGTCAGAAACCCGTGGACGCTGCATCGCAGCACCCACGGGTTGGCGCGGCGTGACCCGCGCCGCCCGGCTGGATCGCCGGCTCAGAGGCCGATGCGGCGTCGTTCGCGCCGGAGCTTCTTGCGCAGGTCGCGAAGTTCGTTGTCCACAACATCGGCGATCGACTCGCGCGCCGAGGAGAGGACGTCGCCGACCTGCTCGCGCAGCACGTTCGGGCTCAGCGCGCCACCGATCGCGGCGCCGCGGGACGATGCCCACTTGCCGCTCTGGCGCAGCGCCCGGCGGACGGGCGACTTCGGCTGGCGGCGGGCGACGCCGCTGCCGATCAGCAGCGTCGCAGCCGCGCCAAGCGCGGCGCCGAGCAGCGCGGCGGTCAGCAGGTCGTACTGGTGCTCACGATCCATCAGAGCCCCATCGTCAGAATTCTCGTCGTGACCGGGTCCGCGGGCGTTCCGCTGTTCCGTGGTCGATTCGTTCGAAGCTGTCTGCATCTTCCTCTCCGGTCTCGGGTTCGATCGATAGGTCCTGCGTCGGTGGCGCGACGTCGCGTGCCTTGCGGCGCGCGGAGACGGGCGGCTCCGGGGTGACCCGCAGCGTATCCATCCCCGCGCGCACACCGCGCATCGTCGACGCGGATCGAACTAGCAAGTCTTCGGCCTCACCCTGCGCCACATCGACCAGCGCGGAGAAGTCCCGCAGGCGAAGCTCCGTTAGCCGGATCGCCTCCTGCACCCGCTCGTTCGCTCCCGTCACCGTTCGGCTCACCTGCTGCATATCCGCGCGGAGTGACGTCGTGATGTAGTGTACGTCGTCGGCCACCGCCGTGGCATGCTTCACGATCGGCAGGATGTCGTCCTGCACGCGATCGAGCAGCTTGTTCAGCCGTGACTGTGTCTTCCGCACGTTGAGCGCGGCGGGCACCAGCGCGGCTGTGAGCACCAGCAGCACCACCGAAGTCAGACCGCCCGCGATCGACGTCACTTTATCGAATACGCTGGGATCCTCGGACACGATGCGCGTTACGACGGTATCCGACGCGGCAACCTGCTGGAGGAGCCACGCGGGAGCAGCTGCCAGAAGTGCGGAGAGGGTCATCAGCGAGGAGAAAGGGCGCGGGCCGCATCGGCATGGCTGGAGCTGCGGCACTGAGGTGCAAGGGCGAGGCCATGCGACGAGCCTCCACGAACGGTACTCGGCCGACGTACGCCTGGGCGCCCAGACGCCGGATCAACCACCGTCGAGTTCCGCGGCCAGCCCATGCACCTGCTGCACCGGGAGGGTGAAGACGATGCCGGCACCGGGCCGGTCGAGGTCGCCGCACGTTTCCTTGATCATCGTGATCGCCTGCGCGACCTTCTCGTCGTCGGCTACACAGAAGATTGTACGATTTTCCGGGCGCGAGCGGGTGGTGAGGACCTCGACCGCGGCAAAGATGGGCACGTCATGGCTCAGGGCCCGCCCCATGCCGCGGCTCTCGAGGATCGTCGCGCCCGTAATGCCGAGCTCGACGAAGCCCGCGAGCACATCGTCCACCAGTTCCTCGCGATTGATCACGGCGACCAGCAGTTGCATACCCACGGGGAAGTGAGGCGGCGCCAAGGGTGAATGGCAATCGTACCCCGTTCGCGCCCCGGGTGTCAAGCGAGGCCGCGGCCTGGCTTGACCGCTCCCGGCGACGACGCCTAACTTCGCCGAGCGACGCGCGGCCACCCGCCGACGCAGCGCGCACGGCAGCCAGACACGCTTTCCGCACCGTTGCCGCGGCGCGTCCGCGCAGCTTCGTGTGCGATCCGGTGCTCGACCCCGCCGCTGCCCGGTCGACTGGCTGCCCCATCCTCAACGCCCCCATCGCTGTGCAATTCATCGTCGAGGGAGGCCATCGCCTCTCGGGCACCATTCGTCCCGCCGGCAACAAGAATGCGGCGCTACCGATCGTCGCCGCCGCGCTACTCACCGACCAGCCGGTCGTGCTTGAGAACGTGCCGCGGATTCGCGACATCGAGACCCTCGTCGAACTGATCCGGTCGCTTGGTGCCGACATCGCCTGGGCTGCGCAGAACACGCTGCACATCCACGCGCGCGAGGTGCATCCGTCCTCGATCGACCGCGAGCTCTCGGCGCGGATTCGTGGCTCGATCCTCCTCGCCGGGCCGCTCCTCGGGCGGTGCGGTCGCGTCACCCTCCCGCCTCCCGGCGGCGACGTCATCGGGCGGCGGCGACTGGATACGCACTTCCTCGCGCTGCGCGAGCTGGGCGCCCGCATCTCCCTCTCCGACGTCTTTGAACTCGAGACGGACGGCCTCGTCGGTGCCGACATCTTCCTGGACGAGCCGAGCGTCACGGGTACCGAGAACGCAATGATGGCCGCCGTCGCCGCACGCGGGACGACGGTGCTTCGGAACGCCGCCTGCGAGCCGCACGTTCAGGATCTGGCGCACTTCCTGGTCGCCCTCGGTGCCCGGATCGAGGGGATCGGAACGAACGAGCTGACGATTCACGGCGGCGCGACGCTGGGCGGCACTACCTACACGATCGGCGCGGATCACATCGAGGTCGGGTCGTTCATCGGGCTGGCGGCCGTGACGCAGTCCGAGCTCCGCATCGCCGACGCTGGTGTCCGGCATCTCCGCTCGATCCTGCTCGGCTTCGAACGGCTCGGCATCACCTGCCGCATCGAGGGCGACGACCTGATCGTTCCCGCCGTGCAGAGCCGGCAAATCCAGAGCGATCTGGGCGGACACGTTCCGACCATCTCCGACCAGCCCTGGCCCGCCTTTCCCGCCGACGTGATGTCCATCATCATCGTCGCGGCCACCCAGTGCGAGGGCATGGTGCTCGTCCACGAGAAGATGTTCGAATCGCGCATGTTCTTCGTCGACAAGCTGATCGGCATGGGTGCGCGGATCGTGCTCTGCGATCCGCATCGGGCGATCGTGTCCGGCCCCAGCCGCCTGCGCGCGGCCACCGTGGAATCGCCCGACATTCGGGCGGGCATGGCGATGCTCCTCGCCGCTCTGTGCGCGGAGGGTACCAGCACGATCAACAACGTTGGGCAGATCGAGCGTGGCTACGAACGGATCGACGAGCGACTGACCGCACTCGGCGCCAGGATCCAGCGCCAGGAGGATCGGCGCCGCCAGTGAGCGCAACCGCCGATTCGCAGGTGGCGCAGCCGGCGCCGCCGCCGCTCCTGGACACAGTCGAGCGGGTGCCCGGCTTCGAAACGCTCGGCATCCTCGCATTCACCACGACGCGCGCGACCGGAAGCTTCGGCACCGCATCCGACGAGCCCGTTCGCGACGTGCTCGGCCGATGGAGCACCCTACGCTCCGCGTTAGGCACTGCGGGACAGCGGTTCGCCACCGCCAATCAGGTGCATGGCGCGCGCGTCATTCACCACGTGCCCGGCTGGACGGGGTGGCTACGCGGCGACGCCGCCGACGGTCATCTTGCCGGCGACGGCGGCACGGCGATGGCTGTGACCGTCGCCGATTGCACACCGGTGTTCATCGCGCATCCCGCGGGGGCGATGGTCCTGCTGCACGCCGGGTGGCGCGGCACGGCGGCGGGAATTCTCTCAGTCGGCGTTGGGGCTCTGCAGTCGGCTGGATGCGACCCTCGCGAGCTGGCCCTACATCTGGGCCCTTCCATCTGCGGCGAGTGTTACGAGGTTGGTCCGGAGGTGCATCTCGCGCTGACCGGGCGTGAGGTAGCCCGGCCGGAGCCGATCGATGTCCGGGCCGTGCTGGCCGATCAGGCCCACGGGCTTGGTATCCGCAGGATCTCAGTTAGCGCTCAGTGCACGCGTTGCACGCCCAGTCGCTACTTCAGCCACCGCGGCGGCGACGCGGGTCGGCAGCTGGGCGTGATGGCGCGGGTCGGTTAGGACACTGCGGCCCGGCGATAGCGCGCCGGCACGGCTCGGTTACCTTGACCGAACCCGCTCCACGACGTACATTAGAGATTGTGCACACGGCGCTCGGGAGCCGGGTGGGGAAATGTGGGGAAGGTTCCCCCACATTTTTTTGTTCTCAGGCCTTATCTCGACGGAACGTGAACGACACCCTGCAAGCGGTTGTTCAGGAAGAGCTTGCGGAACTCGGTTACGAATTGGTCGAGTTTCGCCGCGGAGGCACGCGCTCCCGTCCTCTCCTCGACGTCCGCGTCGATCGGCTGGATGGCGAGCCGGTGACCGTGGCCGATTGTGCGCGTGCCTCGCGAGCGCTAGAGGCTCGGCTCGAAGCCGCGGCGTCGGTGCCCGAACGTTATGTGCTCGAGGTATCATCGCCAGGTGTCGAGCGACCGCTGTTCACTGCGGCGCACTGGCGGCGATTCGTTGGTCAGCAGGTGTCGGTGAAGAGTGAGCGGCTGGGCGGCCGCGCCGAGTATCGCATCGAGGCGCTGGACGGAGAGACGGGGACAGAAGAGGCGGTGTTGGCCGACGCGAAGGGCGTCGTACATCGGGTGCCGCTCGCCGAGATCGGCGAGGCGCGACTGGCGTTCCATTGGAAACGGTAGCGAGGATCTGGATGGTCGGTTCGGCAGAAATTCTGGCCGCGATTCGTGAGCTGACGAACGCGAAGCAGCTCGAACGATCGGAGTTGCACGAGCTCCTCCAGGACGGCATCTACGCGGCGCTCGCCAAGAAGCACGGGCCGACCGTCCGCGCCGAGGTGGAGATCGACGAAGAGAAGGGCACGATCGGCATCGTGCTCCTCAAGACCGTCGTGGCCGAGGTAACCGATCCCGCGAGTGAGATCTCGCTCGAAGACGCTCGATTCTACGACGGCGGCTTCGAACCCGGCGACGTGTGGGAGACCGAAGTCGACTTCGCGCAGTTCGGCCGCGCGGCCGTGCAGGCGGCAAAGCAGCGGATCATTCAGCGCGTGCGGGAAGGGGAGCGGTCGCGCATTCGCGACGAGTTCTCCAGCCGGGTCGGGGAACTGCTCTCGGGCGAGATCCAGCAGATCGAGCGCGGCAAGCTCGTCGTCATGCTGAATCGGTTCCGGGAGGCGGAAGCGATCATGCCGTATCGCGAGCAGAACCACCGCGAGCACTTCCATCAGGGCGAGCCGCTCCGCGCCGTGCTCAAGCGCGTCGAGGAGACGCCCAAGGGTCCGCGCCTGATCCTCAGTCGCTCCGATCCGCTGTTCGTCGTCGCGATGTTCAAGCTCGAAGTGCCCGAGATCCAACAGGGCATCGTCGAGATCCGCGCCGCTGCGCGTGAGGTGGGTAGCCGGACGAAAATCGCCGTCTTCTCCCGCGACGACTCCATCGATCCGGTCGGCGCATGCGTGGGCGTGAAGGGTGCGCGCGTGCAGGCGGTGGTGAACGAGTTGGGCGGCGAGCGCATCGACATCGTGCCCTGGTCGTCGGATCCGGAGCGGTTCGCCAAGCTGGCGCTCGCGCCGGCGAAGGTCGCACGCGTGCTCAGCGATCACGAGACCCGCACGATTCAGGCGATTGTGGACGAGGATCAGCTTTCGCTGGCCATCGGACGGAACGGCCAGAACGTGCGGCTCGCGTCTGAGCTCACCGGCTGGAAGATCGACCTGTACTCGAGCCGTGAGTGGATGGAGCGTGGTGGCGAGTCGCAGCTGTTCGCACCGCTGCCGGGGGACGAGCCGACCGACGTGACGCTGGGCGAGCTGCGTGGCCTGACGCCGGCGATCGTCGCCGCGCTCGAAAGCGCGGGCCATCAGACGCTCAACGACATCATCGATCTCGAGCGCGAAGACTTCGTCGGCATTGCCGGCATCTCGGGCGACGACGCGGACGCCATCGTCGGGATGCTCAACGAGCTCACCGAAGAAGGGGACGAAACGGACGAGGATGAGACCAGCGCGGGCGATCTCGAAATCGCCGCGGCGGACGTCCTCGCTGGACAGACCGAGGGCGCCGCAGCCAGCGGGGGTGCTATGCCTCCAGCCGCATTCGACGGTGATGCCGCGGATGCAGTGCACAGCGGGGCGCTGGATAATGAGGCCGAACTCGAGGTCCAGCAGGATGGCCCCGATACGGAACGACGGGGTGATGCCGGTGCCGGAGGCGACGCCTGACGATGGTCGACGACGCCGTCCGGGAGAAGCTCCTCCGGCTCCTTGGTCTTGGCGTCCGCGGGCGCAATGCGGTCGTGGGCGTGCAGCAGGTGCGCGATTCGGCGCAGCGCGGCCGGCTCCGTCTAGTCGTGGTGGCGTTGGACGCTTCGCGGCATAGCTTGGATAAGGTCGTGCCGATGGTGGACGCGAAGGGTGTGATGCGGTTGGATGTCCCGTCCGCGGCCGAACTGGGCGCAGCGGTCGGACGGGATAGCACGGCGGCAGTCGGAGTGTTGGACAGTGATCTCGCGCGCGGAATCCGCGCGCTGCTGGCGCCGCGGGAGGTCCGCGGAGCCCAGAAGGGACGCGCGGCGGACGCGCGACTAGGAGGCGGGATTGAGTAAGCTTCGTGTACACGATATGGCCGGTGAGTTTTCGATTTCGACGGATGAGGTGATCAGCCTTCTCCGGTCGATGGACGTACCGGTTCGCAGTCATCTGTCGGTTCTGACGGACGACCAGGTCGCCCGCGTGCGCGCCCGCTGGGAACGTGAGAAGCGGATTCGCGCCGAGCGCCAGACGCAGGGTGCGGCCCCGGCAGGCGCGCGCCGCCGTCGTGGCGCCGCGACCCCCGAGCCGCCTCCGCCGCCCGTCGCCACAACCGTCGCGGAGCCCGGTTCCGTTCGCCGTCGGCGCCGTGCCGACGTCGAAGCTGCCGACGCTGCCGAGGTCGAGGCTGCGGTAGCCGCCGAGACGGTAGCCGCCGAGGCTGCCGCTTCCCGTGCGGTCGCGCAGGCGGCCGCCGATGCTGCCGACGCTGCCGAGAAGGCGCGGAGCGAGCCCGCAGAGTCGCGTGCGGATGCCGCACCCGAGACGCCCGACGCGCCTCCTGCCGCGGTTGCATCGGCCCCGGGTCAGGCCGAGGCGCCCAACGCGCCGGCTCCAGTGGCCGCCGCGCCGCCGCAGGTTCCGCGTCCCGCGTCGCCCCGTCCGGTGGCGCCCAAGCCGGCCGCACCGGCACCCAGGGCCGCCGAGCCGGTTCGACCAGCGCCCAGCGCATCGCCGGCCGAGGTCGCCGTCGATCGGCCGGCAGCGAGCGAGGGTACCCGTTCCGCGCCACCTGTTGCAGCGCCGCCGGCTGCAGCGCCGCCGGCTGCAGCGCCACCGGCACGTCCGCAGGCACCGCGTCCGCCCGCTCGGCCACAGTCCGACCGGCCTGCTCCGGTCGCGTCGGCCTCGCCGTCATCGCATGGCAACACGCATCGTCCGCCCTCAGCGGCCTCGTCTGGCGCGGCTCGTCCGCGTCCGGCGTCACCGCACACCGGTGGTCACGCCCAGCGTCCGCGCTCGGCTGGCGGGTCTGGTGGAGGCGCGCCCGCGTATGTGCCCGGTCGTCCGACTGCGCCAGGTGGCGGTCCGGCCGTCGCCGGTGCCAACCGTCCGGCCGGTCCGATCGGTGAGCGGCGTCCCGACAAGCCCGGCGCGAACCGCCGCGGGAAGAAGGGGAAGCGCGGTTCAGTGGATCAGGAAGCAGTGACGTCGAACATTGCCCGCACCATGTCGACGCTCCGTGGGAGCAGCGGCAAGCGCGGTCGCTACAGCCGCGATGATGGGCCGACCCGTGAGGAGGCCGCCGCGCAGCGCGCGGCCGACGCCGAGCGCGAGCGCCTGACGATTCGCGTCAATGAGTTCATCACGGTCAGTGAACTCGCCGAGAACATGAAGGTGCCCGCGACGCAGATCGTCGCCTTTGCCTTCAAGACGCTGGGGCTGATGGTCACCATCAACCAGCGGCTCGACTTCGACCAGATCGACCTCATCGCGAACGAGTTCGGATTCGAAGCGATGCGGGAGGAGGAGTACGCCTCGGATCTCGCCGATCTCAAGCAGGATGACGACACCGCGGAGCAGCTCATCTCGCGGCCTCCGGTGGTCACGATCATGGGTCACGTCGACCATGGAAAGACCTCGCTGCTCGACTATATCCGGAGTGCGAACGTGGTCGCCGGCGAGGCCGGCGGTATCACGCAACACATCGGTGCCTATCACGTGGAGCTGGCGGGTGGTCGCATGATCACCTTCCTCGACACGCCGGGTCACGAGGCGTTCACTGCCATGCGTGCCCGTGGTGCGCAGGTAACGGACATTGTGGTGCTCGTCGTCGCGGCGGACGATCAGGTGATGCCGCAGACGATCGAAGCCATTTCGCACGCCAAGAATGCCGGCGTCCCGATGGTGGTCGCGATTAACAAGATCGATCTCCCGGCGGCGGATCCCGAAAAGGTCAAGCAGGACCTGCTGCAGCACAACGTCGTGCTCGAGACCTTCGGTGGTGAGACCCTCTCCACGGAAATCTCGGCCAAGCAGGGGCTCAACATCGAGACCCTGCTGGATCAGGTCCTGCTCCAGGCCGAAATCCTCGATCTCAAGGCCAACCCGAAGCGTCGCGCGACCGGTACGGTTGTCGAGGCGCAGCTCGATCCCGGAAAGGGTCCGGTCGCCACGGTGCTCGTCCAGAACGGGACGCTGCGCGTCGGTGAGGACTTCATCGTCGGCATGCACGCCGGTCGTGTGCGCGCGCTGCTCGACGAGCGCGGACGCACGGTCGAGTCGGCGGGCCCGGCGATCCCGGTGCAGGTGCTCGGGCTGACCGGCGTGCCAATGGCTGGCGATCAGTTCGTCGTCACCGAGGATGCGTCGATGGCGCGTGACATCGCGCAGCGTCGCGAGCGGCTCGATCGCGAGGCGCGCAGCCGCCGCACGAGTAAGTCGGCGATCACGCTGGAAGACTTCATGGCGCAGTCCACGGCGGGCGAGGTTCGCGCGCTGCGGTTGGTCATCAAGGCCGATCAGGGTGGCCCGGCGGAGGCATTGGCCGACTCGTTACAGCAGCTGTCCAACGCCGAGGTCAAGGTCGAGGTCATCCACCGCGGCGTCGGTGCGATCACGGAGAGCGACATTCTGCTCGCCAAGGCGTCAGGCGCGGTCATTCTCGGCTTCCATGTTCGTCCCGACAACAACGCGCGCGGCGCCGCCGAGCGCGAAGGCGTCGAGATCAAGTTGTACCGGGTCATCTACGAAGCAGTCTCCGACGTGCGTGCCGCGCTCGAAGGGTTGCTGCGACCGGAACAGCGTGAAGTCATCGTGGGCGAGGCACAGGTGCGCGAGATCTTCCGCGTGCCGCGAATCGGCGTCATTGCCGGATCGTTCGTGCGCAGCGGCCTGATGACGCGAAATGGAAAGGTCCGCGTGATCCGCGAGGGAGTCGAGGTGTACGATGGCAACATCGACTCGCTACGACGGTTCAAGGACGACGTCAAGGAAGTCCGCGAGGGCTTCGAGTGCGGTATCGGCATCGAGAACTTCAATGATCTCAAGATCGGCGATCTGATCGAGAGCTACCGCACAGAAGAGATCGCGCGAACGCTTGAGTCGTCCGCGGCGGGGCAGGGCTGAGCCATGGTCATCGGCGTGCGCTCCTGGGAGCTCCTGCTCCCCGGAGCGCAGTCGCTGAAGGACAAGCGCGCAGTCCTCACCTCACTCAAGGATCGCCTGCACAACCAGTTCAACGTGTCGGCCGCCGAGACGGGGCAACATGACCTGTGGCAGCGGGCTGAAGTTACTGTCTGCCTCGTTCCACGGATCGGCGTCATGCGGACTCCGTGCTGCAGACCGTGGATCGCGTCGTCGAGGCGCACCCCGGGCTGCGCATCCTGGATACCGTCAGCGAATTCCGCTGACGCCATCCCGCGGCGGCGCTCCGACGCATCCCCGTTCCAACTGTGCAATGCCTTACGATAGCCGCCGTCCGGACCGCGTCGCCGAAGGAATTCGCGAGGTGGTCGCGACCTTTCTCACTGAAGACGTCAAGGATCCGCGCATCAGCGGACTCGTGACCGTCACCGGTGTCGACGTCCCGCGCGACCTGCGCCAGGCGAAAATCTTCGTCAGCGTCATGGGAAGTCCCGAGGAACGCGCCAAGACCTTCGAAGGGTTGAAGAGCGTCGCGCTGCACCTGCGCGGAAAGCTCGGACGCGCGCTCCGCCTTCGGCACGCGCCGGAGCTCGTCTTTCTGCCTGACGACAGCATCGCCCGCGCCGCCCGCATCGAGGAGCTCCTCGCGGGAGTGCGCGATAGCACCCCGCCGGATCCCGACGCCGAGAGCCCTGCCGCTGACGGTGATAGCTCGGCTCCCGTCGCCGCCGACGAGGTCACAGCGGCGGACCGCGGCGACGACGAAATCGCGCGTGAGGGAAGTCCCACCCCGCCGGCAGTCGATGGCGATCGCGCCACCTGACGCGAACGCGCGTCCCATCCTGGACGCGGCAGACGGCGTGCTCCTCGTCGACAAACCTGCGGGCGTGACCTCGCACGATGTCGTCGCACGAGCGCGCCGCGTCCTGAAGACGCGACGCATCGGCCACCACGGCACCCTCGACCCGTTCGCCACCGGGCTGCTCGTGCTCCTGGTCGGGCGATCGACGCGGCTCGCCACGTGGATCGACGGCGAACCGAAGATGTACCGGGCCACAATTCGCTTTGGCGCCGAGACAAATACGGACGATCTCGAGGGCGAGGTCGTCCGCGAGGCGCGACTCCCCGAACCAGACGCCGTTCGCGCGGCCATTCCACAGCTCACCGGCGCGCTTGCCCAGCTCCCCCCCGCCTACTCGGCGAAAAAGGTCGACGGCGTGCGCGCGTACGCGGCCGCGCGACGGGGAGAGACGTTGGAGCTTTCGCCGGTGCCGGTGCACGTTCATGACTGGACAGTGCAGCAGCTGAGCGCCGAGTCCGCCGACGTCGTGATCACCTGCGGCGGTGGCACCTACATCCGGGCTCTCGCGCGCGATCTGGGGCGGCTGGTCGGCAGTGCCGCACATCTGGTGGCACTGCGCCGCCTGGCAGCCGGTCCGCTGCGTGTCGACGATGCCGCCTCGTGGGCCGGGCTGACGGAGGGTGAAGCGGTCGTCCACTCACCGATGATCGCCATGCCTGCGATCCCGATCGAGCGGCTGGATGCCGCGGCCGCTCGTGCCATCGGGATGGGGCAGGCCGTGCCGGCTACGGTCGATGGCGCGCGCGCGGCACTTCTCGCCCCGGACGGTTCGCTGCTCGCCATGGCGGAGCGTGCCGGCGACCGGTGGCGGCCGCGCGTGGTGCTCGGCGCGCCCGATACCGCAAGGGCCGTAGCCGATGCGTAATCTGGGACTCGGCGAAGGGGTGAAGGGCTCGGTGATCACTGTCGGCACCTTCGACGGCTTCCACCTCGGGCACCGCGATGTCGTCGACCGATTGGTGCTGCGCGCGCGCGCCCTCGGGCGACCGGCCGTGCTGGTGACGTTCGAGCCGCATCCGCTCGCCGTTGTGCGTCCTGCCTCCGCACCGCCGCTCCTCACTCCCCACCGGGAGCGGCTCGCCGCACTCGCAGACACTGGGGTCGATCGGCTGGTGGTGCTGCCGTTCACGCCGCAGCTGGCCGCCTATTCGCCCGAAGCCTTCGTCGATGCCGTCTTGCGGAGGAGATATGGAATGACGACGCTCCTGATCGGGCACGACCACGGCTTCGGCCGCGGGCGCTCCGGCGGCGTCGACGCGCTCCTGGAGCTCGGCGCCGCTCGGGGTTTCGCCGTCGAGGTCGTGGAGCCGGTACTCACCGGAGATGGCGAGCCGGTCTCATCGACCCGCGTCCGGCGCGCCGTGGCCGCGGGCGACCTGGATGCGGCGGCAGCGCTGCTCGGGCGACGGTACACTCTTATGGGCCAGGTGGTGCACGGCGCCGCGCGTGGACGCGGCATCGGATTTCGCACGCTGAACATCGATCTGCCCGACGCGAGGAAGCTTCTCCCGCCTCTCGGGGTATACGCCGTCCGAGTCTCCACGCCACGTGCGACGTTCGGCGGGATGCTCAACTTCGGCGCGAAGCCCACCTTCGGTGACGACGCCGTGGGGCTCGAGGCGCATCTGTTCGATGCGGCTGGCGATTGGTATGGCGCCACCGTTCAGCTCGAGTTCATCGCCCGATTGCGGGATATCCGCACGTTCGCTGAGGTCGGCGCACTGCGGGCGCAACTTGTCACGGACGAGCAAGAGGCGCGCCGTGCGTTGACGCAGTTCGTCGAGTCCGGTAAGCTTACGAGTTCTACACGATTGTGAACCCACCTCCCGTTTCGGCATGTCGAACCTGAAGTACCGCCTGATCGCGATCGCCGCACTCGTGCTGGTGTCGGCCTGGTCCCTCTGGCCGCGCACGACCATCGAGCGCGTGAACCGCGGGGGAGTGATCTCGTTCGATACGGTTAGCCGCGTGCCGCTCAAACGCGGCCTCGATCTCCGTGGCGGGATGCACCTCGCGCTCGAAATCGATGATTCCCGTGGGGCGGTCGCCGACCCGTCTGATGCCCTCGACCGCGCCGAGCGGGTCGTGCGCAACCGCATCGACCAGTTCGGCGTCGCTGAACCCGTTGTGCAGCGTGTGGGCGACGAGCGCCTTATCGTCGAACTGCCGGGCATCGATGATCCCGAGCGTGCGATCGAGCTCGTGCAGCAGAGTGGCTTCCTCCAGTTTCAGATCACCGACAAGACGAACGCCCTGGAGCGGGTCGTGCCGCGGCTCGATGCGATCGCCCGCGAGCTCGGGTTCGCCGCACCAGTTGTTGGTGGCCCCGCAGGACCGGCCGCTCAATCCGGCGGTCTAACCGGCTTGCTGGGTGCCGAGACCGCTGCCGCCGACACCGCTGGCGCGGACAGCGCAGCCGCCGACTCGGCCACTCCGCCCGCGCTCGCCCCTGGCACCCCGGGTGGTCCGTTCCAGCGCTCGCTCGCCGCAGGCCAGATGCCGGGGCAGTACCTCGTCGCTGCGTCAGACATCCCGCTCATCGAGACGTTGCTGGGTCGCCAGGAGATCCGGAATGCGCTGCCGCCCGGCAAGCAAGTCAAGTGGGGACTGGACTCGATCGCTCTCGCCGGCGGTCAGTTCTATCGGCCGCTCTATGTGCTCGATACGCGCCCGATCATCACTGGTGAGGCGCTCATCGATGCGCGGCCGAGCCAGTCCGGTCTCGACGGTCCGGCTGTCGATTTCCAGCTGAACAACGAAGGTGGTCGCCGGTTCCGTACTGAGACCGGCCGGCATATCAACGACAACATGGCGATCGTCCTCGATGACCGGGTGGTCTCGGCGCCGACGATCAACAGCGCTATCGGCACGCGCGGCCAGATCACGCTCGGCGCCGGAGCCCGTTTGCAGGAGGCGCAGGATCTTGCGCTCGTGCTGCGTGCCGGCTCGCTGCCAGTTCCGCTCCGCGTCGCCGAAGTGCGCAACATCGGGCCGAGCCTCGGCCAGGACGCGATCGATTCCGGGATCCGCGCCGGACTCCTCGGGATTGCGTTGGTGATCATCATCATGATCGTCTACTACAAGTTCTCCGGTGCGCTGGCTGTGGCCGGCCTGACGATATTCGCCCTGTTCACCATGGCGATGCTCGCCGGACTCGACGCCGTGCTCACGCTGCCGGGAATCGCTGGCTTCGTGCTCTCCATCGGAATGGCGGTAGACGCCAACTTCCTGATTTTCGAGCGCATCCGCGAGGAACTCGATGCCGGGCGCACGGTGCGGGCGGCGGTGGACAGTGGCTTCCAGAATGCTCTCAGCGCGATCATCGACTCCAACGTGACGACGGCAATCACGGCGGCCGTGCTCTACCAATTCGGAACCGGCCCGGTTCGTGGCTTTGCGGTGACCCTGCTCGCAGGCCTCGCGGCTTCCATGGTCACGGCCATCTTCGTGGTGCGCACGTTCTTCCTCGTGTGGCTATCGCGTAAGCAGTCCCCCCAGACGCTGAGCATCTGATGCTGCGCTTTTTCAAGGATTCCCGGTTCGACTTCATCGGACGACCCCGGCTCGTCGCGATCGTGGTGGCGCTGTTCGCCGTTCCCGCGCTCATCTGGATCGCGATCGCCGGCTTCAACTACAGCATCGAGTTCACCGGCGGCACGATGATGCAGGTGGAGTTCAACGAACCGGCCGATATTGGCCGGCTTCGCACGACGCTCAGCGACGCGGGCGTGGGGGACGTCGAGTTGCAGACGTTCGGCAGCCCGAACGAGATCGTTATCCGGGCGCAGGACGCAGCTTCGATCGCGCAGCAGGACGTTGGCGCCGAGACAGTGGCCACGAACATCCGCGCCGCGCTCGACGGGGTGTATGGGCCCGATACGTACACGGTGGTGCAGACGGAAGCGGTAGGCGCTCGGGTGGGCAGTGAGTTGCGTCAGAACGCGGTCATCGCGCTGCTCATCTCCTTTGCCATCACCCTCGTCTATCTGGCATGGCGCTTTGAATGGCGCTTCGGCGTGGCCGCACTCATTGCGACCCTGCACGACATCATCGCCACCGTGGCATTCATGCGGTACGCGAATATCGAGGTGTCGCTCTTCGTCGTCGGTGCCCTGCTCACGGTGATCGGCTATTCGCTGAACGACACGATCGTCGTCTTCGATCGTGCCCGTGAGAACCTCAAGAAGCACAGAAAGGCGCCCCTGGCCGAGACGGTCAACCGCTCAGTGAACGAGACGTTGCCCCGTACGGTCATGACGGGGACGACTACGCTCGCCACGCTGCTGGCGCTCTTCATCTTCGGTGGCGTGGTCATCCGGCCGTTCGCGCTGATTCTGATTTTCGGGATCATCGTCGGTACGCTGAGCTCCATGTTCGTCGCGCCATCGGTGCTGCTCTGGATCGCGAGCAGATATCCGCGCACGATCCAGGGTCGTGAGGCTGTGCGACCGAGCTACGATGCCTCGGCCCAGCCAGTCCGCCGTAGCGTCTAGCGCGCCGTGATTCGACCATCGTATCCACGCGACCGCCGCCTCCCAGCGGCGGTCGCGTTCGTTTCACCCGTGTCGTTGCACCGTGTCCGCATTCATCGATAGTCACGCTCATCTCGCCGACCCGGCCTTCGATGCTGATCGTGAGGCCGTCATCGACCGTGCACGCGAGGGCGGCGCTGAAGCCATCATCTGCATCGGCGAGTCGCTCGAAGTGGCGGATCGGGCGGCGCTGCTCGCACAGGCGCATCCGGGGTTCATCTGGCACACCGCCGGGGTTCATCCGCATGATGCCGCCTCCTTCACCGCCGAACGTGACATCCCCCGCATCCGCAGCCACGTCACCGATCGTGGTGCCGTTGCGGTCGGCGAGTGCGGGCTCGACTATCACTACGACCACTCGCCGCGCGACCAGCAGCGTGCCGCGTTCGCCGCACAGCTCGCGCTCGGCGCCGAGCTCGCGACCCCCGTCGTGGTTCACACGCGTGAGGCGGAGGTCGACACGCGCGCGATGGTCATCGAGGCGGGCGCTGCCGGTGTCGTGGGCGTGCTGCACTGTTACACGGGGAGTGCGGCGCTCGCGGAGGAGGCGCTCGCCGTCGGCTGGTACGTCTCGTTCAGCGGCATCATCACGTTCCGGACGTGGACCGACGAGGCGCTGCTCCAGCTCGTGCCGGATGATCGGCTGCTCGCAGAGTCGGATGCGCCGTACCTCGCACCTGTGCCGTATCGCGGCCGCCGGAACGAACCCCACTGGGTCGAGCATACGGTCGCGCGCTTGGCCGCCGCACGCGGATCGGAGCCAGCCGCAATGGCGGCGCAGGTGGCGAGCAACGCGCGGAGGCTGTTCGGGGTGGCGACCGGTGGTCGTGCTCCGCTACTATGACCGCTGGGCGTCCGAGCCGCCCCGTTTCGTGCCTGCTGCCCTCGCGCTCGACGCCCGGCGCGGACCGTTCACCGGTTCGTGCCCCATTCCGACCCTTCTCTGGAGCAGCGACCTGTGAGCGTTCAGACCATTCATACCGACGATGCGCCCGCCGCGATCGGCCCCTACTCCCAGGGCGTCGTCGCCAACGGCCTTCTCTTCACGGCCGGCCAGATCGCGCTCGACCCCGCGACCGGCGATATCGTCGCGGGTGACGTGGTGGATCAGACCCGCCGGGTGCTGAGCAACCTGCAGGCGATCATCTCCGAGGCCGGGGCGAACTGGAAGGACGTGGTAAAGACGACGGTCTACCTGCTCGACATGGCCGACTTCCCGCGCGTGAACGAGATCTACGCCGAGGTGCTCGGCGACGCTCGCCCCGCGCGTTCCACGGTGCAGGTGTCGGCGCTCCCGCGCGGCGTTGCCGTCGAGATCGACGCCGTCGTCCGCGTGGATTCCTGACGAAATCCGGCGCGGCGGTCGCGTCAGGCTGACCGCCGCGCCGCCGCGCATTAGCTTCACGGCCATCTCCCAGGTCTGCGGCGTTCGACGTTCCCCGATGTTCATGCCTCTTTTCGACAATCCGACTGCCGCGACAACGCGCCCCGCCGTCCGTCGGTTTGTTGGTCGCAGCGTGACGATCCTCGTCGCCATGCTTGGAGTCATCACTCTGAGGCAGTCTGCCGGGGCGCAGCAACCCGACTCGGCCCGCACCGCCGCGCCCGTCTCCGCGCTGTTCACCTCAGAGGGGGATCCGCCGCTCTCGCCAACCCGGGCCTTTCTGTACTCGCTTGCGGTACCCGGATTGGGGCAGTCGCGTCTGGACCGCGGGAATGCCGCCGCGCTGTTCACCTCCGCCGAGACGTTCGCGATCGGGATGCTCGTGAAGTCGTACTACGACCTGGGCGTCGCGAAGCGCTTTTCTCGCGACAGCACCCCGACCACCTTCGAACTCGACCCCGAGACGGGCGAATTCGTCCCCCGCGGCTTCGTCACCGGCCAGTTCTCGCCCGGCCTCGTGCGCGCACGCCGCCTGCACGTCGAGGACTGGATCGCCGCACTGGTGCTCACGCATCTGCTCTCCGGCATCGATGCCTTCGTTGCGGCGCAGCTGTGGGATGTCCCGGTGGATCTCGACGTCAGTGCCACGCCGCGCGGTACGAGAGTGTCGGCCGGCTTTCGATGGTGAACGCGCCCGGCGCCGAGCGTCGTGAGGCGCCGGTCGGCGTCTTCGACTCCGGCATAGGCGGCCTCACTGTCGCGCGTGCCATCCTGCATCGACTGCCTGACGAGTCGCTGCTCTACTTCGGCGACACGGCGCGCGTCCCGTATGGCCCCAAGAGTCCGGCGACCGTCGAGCGGTATGCCCGGGAGATCACAACTTTCCTGCTCGAGCAGGGCGTGAAGGCCATCGTCGTTGCCTGCAACACGGCGACGGCGCACGCGCTACCCGTCCTGATCGCGGAGTCGCCCGTTCCGGTGATCGGCGTGGTGGAGCCGGGGGCGCGGGCGGCGGCCGCGGTGGCTCCCCACGGCTCGGTGGGGGTCATCGGCACGGTGGGCACCATCGCCTCGGGGGCGTACGATCGCGCGATCCTCGCGCTGGCGCCTGACGCGCGCGTGGTCACGCGCGCCTGCCCACTTTTCGTGCCGCTCGTCGAGGAGGGGTGGACCGAGCATGCCGCCACGCGCCTCATCGCGCATGACTACCTCGATGGCTTCGCCGCCGATCGGCTCGATGCGCTCGTGCTCGGTTGCACGCACTATCCGCTGCTCACGCCCCTGCTCGCCGAGGTGATGGGTGCCGGCACGCAACTCATCGACAGTGCCGAAGAAACCGCGATCGAGTTGATGCAGCGTCTTGACACCGGCGGACTGCGCGCCCCGGCGGGGTCCGCAGTCGTGCACCGGTTCATCGCGTCGGACGCACCGGATCAGATGCTACGGTTGGGCCAGCGCTTTCTCGGCGCGCCGATCGATCGCGTCGATCGGGTCGTCCTCGGCTGATCCGGTCCACCGGTGCATGGCGATTCGCTCCTCCTCGATGACCACGTAGCGCGGATCGTCGAGCCACGAGCCTGGATTCGCGTAGATGCCGCCGTCCAACCGCTCGAGGGCCGCGGCATGCGAGTGGCCAAAGACCACCAGGTCGAGATCGGCGCGCGCGGCGAGCAGCTCGCCGGCGACCGACCGCAGCCCCCGGCCGCCATCCCCCGGGCGATGGCGGCGGCTCGCATGCGAGCTTCCAGTCGCCAGACGCGATGCGAAGTCGGGGTGGAGCCACCGGAAGGCGCGGATCGACCACGGATGGCGCAGCACCCAGCGCAGACGCCGGTATGCGCGATCTTCAACATCTCGAAGCCCATCACCGTGCTCGACGCGGGTCTGCCACTGGCCAATGCGCCCCTCGAAGGCACCGTCGCGGAAGTCGACCCCCACATCCTCACGCAGCACGTCGCCGCCCCAGCAGTCGTGATTGCCGGCAAGCCAGATGACCGGGATCCCTGCCTCGCGATACTGCGTCAACTCCGCAAGCACGCGGAAGCTGCTCCGCGGGATCACCGACTTCCATTCGAACCAGAAGTCGAACAGATCGCCGTTGATCACGAGCGAAGCCGCGCGCGTGCGCGCGTGTCGCAGGAAGTTGAGGAAATCCGCTTCAGTGTCAGCGGGCGCGACGCCGAGGTGGAGATCGGAGATGAGGTAGCAGGGGGTCGGGAGCACGGGGTCAGTTTAGCGTCGGGCACTGCATGCCCCAAGATGGCACGCTGCCTTGACTTCGCCCGCGGGCGCTACGAAGGTCCCCGATACGCGCATCCGGCGCTGCTCGGCGACGCACGCAATCCTCCACCGCCCGCCACCGTGGCAGACATTTCTCCAGCGCCATTCGTCCGCTCCGAGATTCGCGTCCGGTACGCCGAAACGGATCGGATGGGCGTGGTGTACCACGCAAACTATCTCGTCTGGTGCGAGATCGGCCGAACCGATTTCATCCGGACGCACGTCGCGAGCTACGCGGATCTCGAAGCGCGGGGGGTGATGCTCGCGGTCTCGGACGCATCGATCCGCTACCTTCGCGGCGCACGTTACGATGATCGTCTCGAGGTGCGGACACGACTCCTGGAGGTGCGTTCCCGCTCGATGCGGTTCAGCTACGAGCTTCTGCACGCCGAACGCGGCGAGCGGCTCGCGACCGCGGAGACGACACTGATCGGCCTTGCCGCCGATGGACGTCCGGCGTCCTTTCCCGGATGGTTGCGCCAAGCGCTGGCCGAGTTCGTCACGCAGACGAAGGGTGCCGCGCTGTCCTCGCCCAGCTCTGCGCAAGAGTGATGGTCGCGTTGCGCGGAGGACACGCTCCCCAGCACATTGCAGACATGTCTCCAGAACCGTCGTCGACTCCGCCCGGCCGGAGGCGTCGAATCCGCTCGCTGCTCCTTGTCCTGACTCTGACCGCGGGAGCTGCGGCTGCGACTGCCTGCGCCCCGCGCGCGCAGCCCCTGACGGGGATCGCGGTGCAGGAGGCGGTGCCCGATGCGCAACTCGAGGGGGCCCGGCGGCTGGTGTTTCGCTGGGAGTACCTCGATGGGTCGCTCGTCGTGCGCGGGGAGGGGGTGGCGAGGATCGCCGCGCCCGACAGCGCTCGGCTGGATCTCTATCTCGACGGCGGGCTGGGCGGCGGCACGGCCTTCCTCATCGGCGATGAGATCGACGCACCTGGCGGAAGCATGGTGCGCCGGCTCCTGCCGCCACCCCCGCTGATGTGGGCGGCGCTCGGCCGCATGGCCGTTCCACCTGCGGCGGACACACTTGTAACGAGGGAAGGGGACACGCTGCGCGCCGACATTGGCCGGGACCCGGTCTGGCGTGTCGCATTCACGGAGGCACTCGTCAGACTGGAGCGGATCAGCGGCGGACGGGTGATCGAATTTGTGGATCGCACCGAAGCTGACGGACGCGAGGTGCGGTACCGGAATGCGGCCGATCGTCGGTCGCTGTCCATCTCGATACAGCGCGATGAACGGGTGGAGGGCTTCGATGCGTCAGTCTGGGAACGTTAGGCTCGGGCTGGCGGCCGCGCTGCTGGTGCTGTCGGGAATGGGATGTCGGAGCGTCGCCGGGTACGGCTTCGCGGGCGGCGGCCTGCCGCCCCATGTGCGCACCGTCGCCGTGGTGCCATTCGACAACCGGACGCCCGAAGCGCAACTCCAGCGCGAGCTACAGGATCTTCTGCAATCGCAGCTCGAGCGGCGGCTGGGCCTGCGGATCGCGCCGGAGGGGCGCGCGGACGCGGTGGTCCGGGGCACCATTACCCGATTCGATCCCGACGTCCCCGTCGCGTACTCGGCGGATCCCGCCGCGACCCCGGCCGCCCGGCGCCGGCTTCTGGTCGCCGTCGACGTGCAGGTCGTCGACCAGGTATCGGGGAAGACGTTATGGGAACGGCAGGGGCTGAGCCAGGAGGGCGAGTACTCCGAGCGCGACGATCTGGCCGGCCGTCGTCAGGCGCTCGAGCGCATCGTCAACGATGTCATCGAGGGAGTTCAGTCCCAATGGTAGCTGTACGGCCCGGGCGCGTCTCGCTTGGGTGCCTCCTCATCCTGCTGGCCGCGACCGTGGTGTTCTACTTCGGCGGCGCGGCCGGGATGACCTACTGGCGCTTCTATCAGTATCAGGACCGGATGCAGCAGGAGGTAGAGTTCGCCGAGATGCGAACGGACGGCGACATCCGCTCGCGATTACGCGCCTACGCGGACACGCTGGAGCTGCCGCCGGAGGCGTCCCGCATCCTCGTCAGGCGGACGCCGCGACGGATCACCGTGTCCGCCACCTACGTGGAGATGCTGACCCTGCCATTCGTTACTCGTGAGGCTGTGTTCCAGCCGCGCGCGGAGCGGATCTTCTGAGCCCGGCATCGATGTCCGGATCCGCGTCAGGCACCGCGGCGTTCGACCCGGGCCGCAAGGTGCTGACCCGTGCCGCGCTGCGGACGTGGCGCGCCGGGATGCCAGGCGCGCTGGTCTTCACCAACGGTGTCTTCGACCTGCTGCACCCAGGCCACATCGACGTGCTCGTCGCCGCGCGTCGCGAAGGCGCCGCGCTGATCGTCGGCGTGAATGACGATGCCTCCGTCCGGCGGCTCAAGGGGCCGACGCGCCCGGTGCGGTCCACGGCTGAACGGCTCTACGTTCTTGCGGCGCTCGAATGCGTGGACGCCGTCGTGCCCTTCGACGAGGACACGCCGCTGGATCTGATTCGAACGCTACAGCCCGATGTCCTCGTGAAGGGCGGCGACTATACGGAAGCTACCATCGTCGGCGCGCCTGACGTGCGCGCGCGCGGCGGCCGCGTCGTGATCGTTTCGCTGACGGCTGGCCACTCCACCACCTCGACCATCGAGAAACTCCGTGACCGCTGATACAGCCTCAGGTTCCACCCGTCCGAACGACGTGCTGCGCCCAGTTTCCTTGGAGCGCGGCGCCAACTCCTACGCCGAGGGCTCCTGTCTGATCAAGTTCGGCGACACGCACGTGCTGTGCACCGCCAGCGTCGAGGAAGGCGTCCCCGGATGGAAGCGCGGCCGCGGGGAGGGGTGGATCACCGCCGAATACGCCATGCTGCCGCGCGCGACACGCACGCGAAGCGCGCGGGAACGCAGCACGACGGGCGGCCGGACCCAGGAGATCCAGCGGCTCATCGGCCGCAGCGTCCGTGCCATGCTGGACGACTTTGCCTTCGGCGAGTACACCATCAAGGTCGACTGTGATGTGCTGCGCGCTGACGGTGGTACCCGCACCGCGTCGATCACCGGCGCCGCGGTCGCCGTGGTCGATGCCTTCGACTGGCTCGTGAGCACCGGGCGCATTGCTGCGTCGCCCGTTCGGCGTCGTGTGGCGGCGATCAGCGTCGGTGTCGTGGATGGGGTACCACAGCTCGACCTCGACTACGACCAGGACGTCCGCGCGGCGGTGGACATGAACGTCGTCATGAGCAGCGAGGGCCGGTTCGTGGAGGTGCAGGGCACCGGCGAGAACGGTACCTTCGACCGCGGAGAGCTCGATCAGCTGCTGTCGCTCGCCGAGTCCGGGATCCGGGAGCTGGACCGTCGGCAGCAGGAGGCGCTCGCCGGATGAGCGCGGTCACAGCCCGTCCGATCCTCATCGCCACTCGCAACGCCGGCAAGCTCCGCGAACTCGCCCCAATGCTCGCCGCCGGCGGCTATCCGGGCGTCGATCTGCAGAACGCCGGGATCGAGGAGGACCCCGACGAAGATGCGCTCGAGGTGGAGCTGACGTTCACGGGGAATGCGCTGGCCAAGGCGCACTACTTTCACGCCCGCTCCGGTCTCCCGACCATCGCAGACGACTCCGGGTTGGCCGTCGAGGCGCTTGGCGGGGCTCCTGGAGTTCGGAGCAAACGGTATTCTGGCCGTGCCGATCTTCGCGGACCCGACCTTGACGCGGCCAACAACGTGGTGCTGCTCCAGGCGTTGGCGGGTGTCGAGCACCGGGCGGCCGCCTTCGTCTGCGCCGCGGCCTACGTCGATGGCCGGGGCGCGCACGTGGTCGAGGGCCGCTCGGCCGGGCGCATCATCGAGTCGCCCGGCGACGCGGGCAATGGCTTCGGCTACGACCCGTACTTTCTGAGCGACGACCTCGGGACCACCTTTGGTGAGGCAACGGTGGCCGAGAAGGCGGCCGTCAGTCACCGCGGTCGGGCGGTCCGGGCACTCCTCGCGTGGCTGCGATCGGCGCGCTGACGTCGGTCGCGCTACGCTGCGGATTGTATGGAGCATTCCCAGGGGTTGACCCATGTCCCCGGGGCGGCTAAGATGCCCGGACTTGGAAGCCGCGCAGCACCGAGCACCGGATCAGATCGTGGCGCGGGGGTGAGCCGCTCGGCGACGGGGAGGCGCGGCGGACAGACGGGGCGTAGCGTAGCCTGGTATCGCGCCTGCTTTGGGAGCAGGAGGTCCCCGGTTCAAATCCGGGCGCCCCGACCTGGCAGGCCCTGGCGGTCGAGTGCTGGGGAGACGAGAGCGCCAGTAGCTCAGGTGGATAGAGCGGCAGCCTTCTAAGCTGTTGGTCGGGGGTTCGAGTCCCTCCTGGCGCGCCACGCCGAAGCTGTGAGTATTGCGCCGTTAGCTCAATTGGCAGAGCAAGTGACTCTTAATCACTAGGTTGCAGGTTCGATTCCTGCACGGCGCATTCTGGAGAACGGCGGAGCTCCATAGCTCCGCCGTTCTTGTCCCTCGGAGGGCCGAGCGGGGCAATGC
>PPFU01009518.1_pt1 | contig 40640 bp, 40 predicted proteins | sample 1535991 | NCBI WGS metagenome assembly PPFU01 (sample SAMN04901290, study PRJNA319586) | Hypolithon metagenome, whole genome shotgun sequencing project. | isolation source: Antarctic Hypolithon | place: Antarctica: Miers Valley | collected 2014
GTTGGCGCCACGCAACGCGGCCGCCAACGTGTCCACAGCTTCTCTACCAGAAGACGCCGACGCCATAGATGACGGCGATCACCAGCACGATGGCGATGGCGACCCAGGCGATCGGATTGGCCCCGCCGCCGGGCGGCGTCTGGGCGATGACTTCCCCTCCCGCACTGGCCTCCGGGTCGGTGCCCTGTCCGACCACGTAGGAGGTCTTCTCCACGGCATCCGCGCCGCCGTACGCCGCTTCGGGGTTCGGGAGATCTGGGTGTGTCTCGTCCGGTGTCGGCATTGCGGCTCTCCTCTGACGCGGCGGGGCTCGTCGCCGCCGGGGCACCCGGTTCGACGACCTGTCTGATCCCCACCGCGTGCAGCAACCGGGCCAGCGACCACCCACGGGGAGCGGGTCGCTGGCCCGGCGTCGTTCGGCGCGGCGAACCGGCCGAAGAGACCCGCGTCCGATTACCCCGCTGCAGCTCCGGCGCGTTCCGGCTGCTGCGTTACCGTCGCGCGGATATAGTCGCGGTTCATCCGTGCGATGGTGTCGATGCTGATGTGCTTCGGACAGGCTTCCTGACATTCGCCGTACAGCGTGCAGTGGCCGAACCCTTCCATGTCCATTTGCGTCACCATCAGCAGCGCACGGCGGAACCGCTCCGGCTGCCCCTGCGGGAGGAGCCCGAGGTGCGTGATCTTGGCGGCCGTGAACAGCGAGGCCGACCCATTCGGGCAGGCCGCGACACAGGCGCCGCAGCCGATGCACGCCGCCGCGTCCATCGACATGTCGACGGAGTCCTTGGAGATGGGAAGCGCGTTGGCATCCGGCGCATTGCCCGTGGCAACCGAGACGTACCCACCAGCAGCAATGATGCGATCGAACGCGCCGCGGTTGACCGCGAGGTCCTTGACCACCGGGAACGCCGAGGCACGCCAGGGCTCCACGACGATCTCGTCGCCGTCCTTGAACGACCGCATGTGAAGCTGACAGGTCGCCGTACCGGCCATCGGCCCATGCGCCACGCCGTTGATCATCAGGCCGCAGGAGCCGCAGATCCCTTCCCGGCAATCATGATCGAAGGCGATCGGCCGGTCGCCCTGCTCGGTGAGCCGCTCGTTGACGACGTCCAGCATCTCGAGAAACGACATGTCGGCGCTGATGTCGCGGGCCTCGTAGCGGACCATCGTCCCGGGCGCGTCCGGTCCGTCCTGGCGCCACACGGATAGCGTGAGATTCATTACTTGTAGCTCCGAATGGAAGGCTGCACCCGATCGAACTCGAGCGGTTCCTTGTGGAGGATCGGCGTCTGTCCCTCGCCGGTGTACTGCCAGGCCGCGACGTAGCTGAACTGATCGTCGTGACGGAGTGCCTCGCCGTCCTCGGTCTGATGCTCCTCGCGGAAGTGGCCGCCGCACGACTCCTCGCGGTGGAGCGCATCGCGGCACATCAGCTCACCCAGCTCCAGGAAGTCGGCAACCCGCGCGGCGGAATCCAGCGACTGGTTGAACTCCGCGCCCACGCCAGGCACGCGCACGTTCTGCCAGAACTCCTCGCGCAACTCCGGAATCTTCTGGATCGCGGTCTGAAGTCCGGTGGCATTGCGAGCCATGCCACAGTAATCCCACATGATCCGGCCAAGCTCGCGATGGAAGGAGGCGACGGTCCGCTTCCCATTGATCGAGAGCAGCTTCTTCGATTCGTCGTCCACCAGCTTGACCGCGGCCTGCACCTCGGGGTGCGAGTCCGTCACCGGAGCCATCTTGTTCGAGGCGATGTAGTGACCGACCGTGTACGGCAGCACGAAGTAGCCGTCGGCCAGCCCCTGCATCAGCGCACTCGCGCCCAGCCGGTTGGCACCGTGATCCGAGAAGTTGGCCTCCCCCGCCACGTGCAGCCCGGGGATGGTGCTCATCAGATTATAGTCGACCCAGAGGCCGCCCATCGTGTAGTGCACGGCCGGGAAGATTCGCATCGGAAGCTCGTACGGATTCTCATCCGTGATCCGCGCGTACATCTCGAACAGGTTGCCGTAGCGCTCCTCGATCTTGGCGCGGCCGACGCGGTTGATGGCGTCGCGGAAATCGAGATAGACGCCGAGACCGGTCTCCCCCACGCCCCGTCCTTCGTCACACACTTCCTTGGCCGCGCGTGAGGCAATGTCGCGCGGGCAGAGATTGCCGAAGCTCGGGTACTTTCGCTCGAGGTAATAGTCGCGTTCGGCATCGGGGATCTCACCCGGGGCGCGCTTATCGCCGGCGCGCTTCGGCACCCAGACGCGCCCATCGTTCCGGAGCGACTCCGACATGAGTGTCAGCTTGGATTGGTACTCGCCGCTGACGGGGATGCAGGTCGGATGGATCTGCGTGAAGCACGGGTTCGCGAATGCCGCCCCGCGTCGGTGCGCGCGCCACGCGGCGGTGACGTTGCTCCCCTTGGCGTTGGTCGAGAGATAGAAGACGTTGCCGTAGCCGCCGGTGGCGAGCACCACGGCATCGGCGAGCATCGGATAGGTGCGGCCGGAGAGATGGTCACGCACCACGATGCCACGGGCCTGACCGTCGATGACGATTAAATCGCGCATCTCCGTACGCGGGTACATCGTCACGGAGCCGCGCGCGATCTCCTTCTCCAGCGCCTGATAGGCGCCGAGCAGCAGCTGCTGGCCGGTCTGCCCGCGGGCGTAGAAGGTCCGGGAGACCTGAGCGCCGCCGAACGACCGGTTGGCGAGCAGGCCGCCGTACTCGCGGGCGAACGGCACGCCCTGCGCCACGCACTGGTCGATGATGTTGACGCTGATCTGTGCGAGACGGTAGACGTTCGCCTCACGGGCGCGGAAATCGCCGCCCTTGACCGTATCGTAGAACAGCCGGTAGATGCTGTCGCCGTCGTTCTGGTAGTTCTTTGCGGCATTGATTCCGCCCTGCGCGGCGATGGAGTGCGCACGGCGCGGCGAATCCTGATAGCAGAGACAGGAGACGTTGTATCCCAGCTCGCTTAGGGTCGCGGCGGCGGCGCCTCCCGCGAGTCCCGAGCCAACGACGATCACGTGATGTTTCCGCTTGTTGGCGGGATTCACCAGCTTCATCTGGAAGCGGTGGGTGTCCCACTTCTCTTCGAGCGGGCCACTGGGGATGTTCGAATCGAGCTTCATGGTCGCTGGTCCCAACGCGTAAGGCGGAGTGGTACGCCGGACGGGATCAGGCGAACGGCCGACTGGCCGCCGCGATCCGCGCGGAGGGCGTCGTTAGCGGATGACGCCGAGGAGGACGGCGAGCGGGATGGCGAGAAATCCAGCCGCGACGAGCACCGCCACCACGATCGGCAGCCGGCGCTGGAGCGGGTTCGCACTCGCCTTGTTCACGCCCAACGTCCGGAGAGAGCTCCACGTGCCATGGTACAGATGCAGTCCCAGGAAGATCATCGCGAGGATGTAGAACAACGCGACGATCGGATTGCTGAAGCCGATGATGACGTTCCGATACACATCCGCGGTGAAGTCCGGATGGACCGACCCAAGCGTGAAGTGCAGGATATGGAAGATGATGAACACGAGCAGCAGTGCGCCGCCCCACCGGATGGTGCGGGAGGCGAGGGTCGACACCTGCGGCGTCCGCCTGTCGTAGCCGACCGGACGCGCTTTCCGTTTGAGCTGCGTGAGCTGATACGCCGCAATCACGTGCAGGATCACGGCCCCGAGCAGCACCGCACGCGCGATCCAGAGCAGGCCGCCCAGATCATGCAGGAACGCGGCGTACTCGTTCATCGCGATGGGACCCTGAAACATCAGCAGGTTCCCGACGACGTGTCCGATGACGAAGCCGACTCCGATCAGCCCGGTCACCGCCATCACCACCTTTTTGCCGATGGTGGATCTCCAGAACGACAAAACCCAATTCATGTCCGTATCTCGTGAGAGCGCCCGTCACCGCCAGTGCCGCGTCAGGCAACGCGGCCTGGACGTCGTGGTGGATCAGCGTGATCGAGCAGCATGAGTTCCGTCAGGAGCCGAAATGCAACGAGGCGCGAGGTCGCGGGCGCGGGCCGACGCACGCGTCGTCTCCAGGGTCACCGAACCTCGCGCCCGTGGCGCCCGGCCTATGTGAACCACTCCGGCCGCTCGTGCGCGAGTGGCTGGTGGGGGTGCGACATCAGAGCGAGAGAGTGCGCATCGGCTCGAGCACGGCATCCGCGCTCGCCTTGAGACTAACGCGCTCCTCATCCGTCAGTTCCACTTCCAGCACCTGCATCAACCCGGTTCGGCCCAGCTTGCACGGGACGCCGAGGAAGTGCCCGGACATACCGTACTCCCCTTCCAACCAGGCGGCGCAGGGCAGAATTCGGCGCTGGTCGCGCACGATGCTCTCCACCATCTGGACCGCACCGGACGAAGGCGCATAGTACGCCGAGCCAGTCTTCAGGTGCTTGACGATCTCGGCTCCGCCCTGCCGCGTGCGGTCGACGATCGCGTCGAGCGTCGCACGATCGAGCAGCTGGGTGACGGGAATCCCGCTCACCGTGGTGTAGGAGATGAGCGGCACCATCGTGTCGCCGTGCCCGCCAAGCACCATCGCCTGGATGTCGCGCACGGAGACATCGAGCGCCTCGGCGAGAAAGGCGCGGTAGCGCGCCGTATCCAGCACGCCCGCCATGCCGATCACGCGCTCGCGCGGAAAGCCTGTCGCCTTCTTCGCGACCGCAGCCATCACGTCCAGTGGGTTCGACACCACGATGACGATCGCGTCAGGCGACGTTCGCGCGATCTGCTCCGACACGGAGCTCACGATCTTCGCGTTGGTCATCAGCAGATCGTCGCGCGACATGCCCGGCTTCCGCGCGATGCCGGCCGTGATCACCACGACCTCCGAACCCGCGGTCTCGTCGTAGCCGTTCGTGCCGATCACGCGGGAGTCGAAGCCCTCGATCGGCGCGGACTGCCACTGATCGAGCCCCTTTCCCTGCGGAATACCCTCGGCCACGTCCACCATCACGACGTGACGCGCCAGTTCCTTTTCGGCAATTCGCTGCGCGGTGGTCGCCCCGACATTACCGGCGCCGACTACCGTGATCTTGTTGACCATTCGTCTGGTTGGCTGAAGAAATGAAGAGCCAGCACTGGGAACTTATTCAGCGGCCCGAGTAGCGGCAACGGACCACGCTCCCCGGTTGAGGCGTCAGCCGCCGACCTGCGATAGCGCCCGCAATCCGCCCACGCGGAGCTGCAGGAGACCATGCTCCGCTGGTTTCTCGCGCAGGGCGCGCTCCACCTCTGCGGCGACTGGCAGCCCTGCTCGGAGCGGCGAGCGCAGGTCGACCTCGTGATCACCAAAGAGACAGGTACGCAGCCGGCCGTCCGCGGTCAGACGGACGCGATTGCACGACGCGCAGTAGCTGTGCGTCATGGGGGTGATCACGCCCACCGTGCCCGCCGCGCCGGAGGCCGCCCAGTAACGAGCCGGACCATTGCCCGCCGGACCCGGCACGGGCGCCAGACCGCCCACGGCGGCGGCCGCGCGGTCGAGTACCTCCGCCGACGGGACGACGTGTGCCGCCGTCGCCTCATGGAGATCGCCGACCGGCATCAGTTCGATGAAGCGGACGTGCCACGGGTGGTCGCGCGTGAGGCAGGCGAGCTCCCCGATCTCATCGTCGTTCACACCGCGCATGACGACCACGTTGACCTTGATCGGTGCGAGGCCGGCTGCCTCGGCCGCCGCCAGCGCGCGCCGCGGGTCGAAGGTGATCGGACGGCGGGCTATCTCCCGGACCCGATCGGGACGCAAACTGTCGACGCTCACGTTTACGCGGTCGAGCCCGGCGGCTCGGAGAACCCCGGCAAGCGCGGGGAGACGCATCCCATTGGTCGAGAGCGCAATGTCGTCCACCGCCTCGACCCGTCGGAGCATGCCGATGAGCCGCGCGAGATCGGGACGGATCGTCGGCTCGCCGCCGGTGAGTCGGATGCGCCGCAGTCCGAGCGGGGCGAGTTGCTGCACGACGTCCGTGATCTCCTCGTACGAGAGGATCTCCGCGCGCGGCAGCCAGGGCAGGCCCTCGACCGGCATGCAGTACGCGCACCGAAAGTTGCACCGGTCGGTGACCGAGATGCGGAGGTACTCGATCGTGCGGCCGTGCTGGTCGTGGAGCGTCACCGATCCCGCCGCGGATCGGATGAATGCTCCGGCAGCAGCGACGTCGCGGGAGCCGCCCCGTCACCGATCCAGGCCCGGTCGCCATCCAGGTAGTGCTCACGCTTCCAGATGGGGACGCGTCGTTTGAGCTCCTCGATCACCTGGCGGCACGCGTCGAATGCATCCCCGCGATGCGGGGCGGCAGCGGCGATGGCCACACTGGCCTCGCCGATCTCGAGCGTGCCGAGCCGGTGCTGGACGACCACGGTGGCGCCAAACCGCTCCTCCGCTTCACGGGCGATCTCCGCCAGCTCGCGAGCGGCCATCTCCACGTAGGCGGAGTATTCGAGTCGGGCGACGGGTCGCCCGTCATTCACCTCGCGCACCGTGCCGAGGAAGAGCGAGGTGGCGCCGCATCGCGGGGATGAGACCGCCGCCAGCAGTGCACCCGGATCGAGCGGATCCGTAACCAGTCGCGGAAGCATCAGCCTCCGGCCACTGGCGGAATCACCGCCACTTCATCCCCGGCGGCGAGGACGTGATCGGCGGCGGCGTAGCAAGCATTCACCGCGAGCAGGGGGACGCCCGGAATGGTTCCGGGTACGGCCATCGCGGTTAGCCGGGCCAGCGCATCGCCGGCAGTTGCACCAGCGGGGAGCGCGAGAGCCATCCGGTCGCGGCCGAGGGCGTCGGCGTAGCTGGCGAACAGGAGCACCGTGACGGTGGGCATGGCGGAGACCGGAAGAGGGCGTGCCAACAAAGTAACGGCGGGCCACGCTCAGGCGCCGCTGCGTGCCCCGAATGCAAAACGAGCCGCGTCATCGACGCGGCTCGTGCAGAGAACCGATCCGCTCACGCCTTGGCGGCGGGCTGCTCGCTGGTCTCGAGCGGCGTGAGCTCGGCGACCATGGCGCGGAGTTCCTTGGACGGTTTGAATACCGGCACCGGGCGGGCGGACACCTCCACCGGATCACCGGTGCGGGGATTGCGCGCCATTCGTGTCTTGCGGTGGCGGATTTTGAAGGTGCCGAAGCCCCTGACCTCGATGTTCTGCTGTTCCTGCATCGCTTCCTTGATCGCGTCGAGGAAGGAATCGACCACGCGGGCGCAATCCTTCTTCGAGATCAGGGGACCGCTCGTACGGGCGATCGATGCGGTGACCCGTTCGACCAGGTCGGCTTTGGTCATGGAAGTGCCTCGGGCTCGGACGCCCTGTTCAGGTGTCATTCGAGGCACGAACTTATGCCCTTACCTATTGTGTGTCAAGCGCTTGCATCGTCTCAACGGCGTCGGGCGCGCACCGTGGCGAGGAACTCGTCGAAGTGCCCGCGAGCATCGTGCGGGCCTGGCGCGGCCTCGGGATGATACTGCACCGCGAACACCGGCAGGTCGCGATGACGCAGCCCCTCGATCGTACCGTCGTTGAGGTTCACATGCGTGACCTCCAACGCCGACGCTCCCGGAATGTTCTGCTCGTCACCTCGGACGGCGAAGCCATGGTTCTGCGAGGTGATCAGCACCCGCCCGTCCTGAACGACCTTCACCGGATGATTGCCCCCGCGATGGCCGTAGGGGAGCTTCACCGTTTCGGCGCCGTAGGTGAGCGCGAGCAACTGGTGGCCGAGGCAGATGCCGAACAACGGCGTCCCCGATTCGGCCACGGTGCGGATCGTGTGCGGCGCGTAGGCAACCGCCGCCGGATCGCCGGGTCCGTTGGAGATGAACACGCCGTCCGGCGCGCGTTCCAGCACCGCCTCCGGCGCCGTCTGCGCCGGGACCACCGTCACGCGGCACTCGCTCTCGTCGAACAGCCGGAGGATGTTGCGCTTGATGCCGAAGTCGTAGGCGATCACGTGCAGCGGAGCGCGGGGATTGCCCCACGTGTACTCCTCGCGCGTGGTCACCCGCGAGGCGAGGTCGAGCCCCTCCATCGACGGGCAGGCTTCGAGCGCGGCGAGGGCCTCGGCGCTCGGCTCGGCGCCGGCCGCGATCACCCCACGCATCACTCCAACCGACCGAAGGTGCTTGGTGAGCCGGCGCGTGTCGACCTCGGCGAGGATGGGTACGCCGGATTCGCCGAGCCAGCTCGCGAGGTCACCCGTAGCGCGCCAGTTCGAATGCGTGCGCGAGAGTTCGCGTACCACGACGCCGGCGATGTGGGGGCGGCTCGACTCAGGGTCCTCGAGGTTCACGCCATAGTTGCCGATCTGCGGCGCGGTCATGACGACGATCTGACCGCGGTACGAGGGGTCGGTAAAGACCTCCTGGTACCCGGTCATGTTCGTCGTGAAGACGACCTCGGCCACGGCGAGCGCATCGGTGGCGTGCAGCACACCGCGAAACAGGGTCCCGTCCTCAAGGAGGAGGAACCCTGGAACGGTGGATCCTGAGCGGGCGTCGATCACTGCGATGGCGGCGATGCTGGCGCGGAGTCCAGGGGGATTGGCGCGAGCGGCACGGCCGGAGACGCCGTTCCTGGTGCGGTGCCGGGCGCGGCCTGCGACGGAGCGCCGAGGTCGTCGAGGATCGACCGGGGCGACCGTTGCCGCGCCGAGAGAATCTGGAGGACGAATGCCAGGAAGAGGAACACTCCACCGGCCCACCAGCTGGCCTTGGTCAGGAGATTTCCCGCCTGACGCGTGCCCATAAATGAATCGGACGAAGAGCTGGCTCCGCCGAAGCTCGCCGCGAGACCACCGCCCTTTCCGCTCTGCAGCAGGATGGCGGTGACGAGGACGATGCTATCGACGATCAGCAGGATGAGCAGAAAAGTTCGCATCGGATCAGGCGGAACGTAAACCGGCCAAACCTGAAATATGGCGAGGCCGACGGTGTGTGACAATGGGGACGTCCTCGCGCCGACCGTAGTCGGCGCCGAGGCGTGGCGCGCGCATGGCGGCTCAGGCCTGAACGATCCCGGCCCATCCAGAGGCGTCGAGGCTGGCCCCGCCAACCAGGACGCCATCTACCGCCTCTACGGCGATGAGGCTCGCGACGTTCGCCCGATTGACGCTTCCCCCATACAACACGGGCACCTTCGCGGCTTTGTCGCCGATCAGCTCGCGGAGCGCCGCCCGGATCGCGCGATGCACGACGTCGGCGTCGTCAGGCGTCGCGGTCTTGCCCGTCCCGATCGCCCAGACCGGCTCATAGGCGATCAGCGCCGAGGCGATCTGCCCCGGCTCGAGCAGGGCCAACCCCGCACGCAGCTGCCGGAGGACGACCGCCTCGGTGCTGCCAGCGTCGCGCTCTTCGAGCAGTTCGCCCACGCACAGCATTGGCATCAGGCCGGCCCGGACGGCGGCGGCACACTTGAGCCCCGTCTGCTCGTCCGTCTCCCCGAACACGTGGCGCCGCTCCGAGTGACCGACCAGCGCCAACCGCGCGCCTGCGTCGCGAGCGATCGGGGCGGAGATCTCGCCGGTGAAGGCGCCGCGGTCCTCGTGGTGAATGTTCTGCACCCCGACGAGGATGTCCGGGCGTTCGCGCAGCTCCTCGGCGGTTGCGCTGATGGACGCTGCCGGCGGGAAGATGCAGATCGTACGGTCGTTGCGGCGCGCGTACTTTCGCACGAACAGCCTGACGAACTCCTTCGCGTCGGACGGGCCTTGGTGCATCTTCCAGTTCGCCGCATACACGGGACGGATCATCGAGCCCCCCGCGCATCGAGTGCGTCGACTCCCGGCAGTGCCTTGCCCTCCAGGAACTCGAGCGAGGCTCCGCCGCCGGTCGAGACGTGACTCACCTGATCCCCCAGCCCGGCCTGCATGATGGCGGCGGCCGAGTCGCCGCCACCGACGATCGTGGTCGCGCCGCCTGACGTGGCTTCGACCATCGCGTGGGCGACAGCCATCGTTCCCCGGTCGAACGGCGGTTGCTCGAAGACACCCATCGGCCCGTTCCACACGACGGTGCGTGCCTCGCGAACCAGGCGCGCATACCGCTCTGCGGTGGCGGGGCCGATGTCGAACATCGCCTCGTCAGGCGGAATGGCATCCCGGACGACAGCGTGTGCGGCGTCGCCAGCATCCATCGCCCGCGCGACCAGTGCGTCGTCCGGGAGCACGAGCTTATCGCCGGCGGACGCGAGCAGCGTGCGCGCGAGCTCCACGCGGTCGGGCTCCACGAGCGAGCGGCCTACTTCGAGCCCCATGGCCTTGAAGAAGGTGCAGGCCATCGCACCCCCGACAAGCATCCGGTCCACCTTCGGGAGCATCGCCTCGATCACGTCGATCTTGCCGGAGATCTTGGAGCCACCCAACACCGCCACGAACGGGCGCTCGGGCTTCGCCAGTGCGCCGCCCAGATAGTTGAGCTCCCGCTCGAGCAGGAGCCCGGCCACGGCCGGACGCAGCGTGTCGGCCACGCCCGCCGTCGAAGCGTGCGCGCGGTGGGCCGCGCCGAATGCGTCGTTCACATAGAAGTCGCCAAGCTGCGCGAACTCCCGTGCGAGCTTCGGATCGTTCTTCTCCTCGCCGGGAAGGAAGCGGGTGTTCTCGAGCAGCAGGATCTCGCCAGGCGCCAGATCATGCGTCGCCTTCACCGCCTCATCGGAGGTCGTGCTCTCGACGAAGCAGACGCGTCGCGACGTCAGTTCCCCGAGCCGGCGGGCGACCGGCCCAAGTGAGAACTCGGGCGTCGGCGTTCCCTTGGGCCGGCCGAAATGCGAGAAGAGCACGACGCACGCACCGCGTTCCGCCAGCAGTTCGATCGTCGGCAGTGCCGCGCGGATCCGCGTGTCGTCACTGACGGTGCCATCGGACTCGACGGGAACGTTGAAGTCGACCCTGACGAGGGCGCGGCGGCCGCGCACCTCGCCATCCGACAGATCGCGAATGGTCTTCCGATCGATCACTTCTTGCCATCCATCGATTCGCCGACCATGACGATGAGGTCGACGCACCGGTTCGCGTAGCCCCATTCGTTGTCGTACCAGCCGCACACCTTCACCAGCGAGCCGTCGATCACGTTGGTGCTCGGCCCGTCGAGGATGCAGGAAGCCGGATTGCCGATGTAGTCGACCGAGACCAGCGGCTCCATCGAGAAGTCGAGGAAGCCCCGGAGCGGACCTTCGGCGGCGGCGCGCTGGAAGGCCGCGTTCACTTCATCGCGCGTAGTGCCGCGCTCCACGACCACCGTGAGATCGGTGAACGAGACGTCAGGCGTCGGAACACGAACGGAGCTTCCGTCGATCTTCCCCTTGAGCTCTGGGATCACCAGCGACGTCGCCTTGGCGGCGCCCGTGGAAGTCGGGATCATCGAGAGCGCGGCGGCGCGGGCACGGCGGAGATCCTTGTGCGGCAGGTCGAGAATCTGCTGATCATTCGTGTAGCTGTGGATCGTGACCATGGAGCCGCGAACGAAGCCGAACGAGTCGCGGATCACCTTGACCATCGGCACGAGACAGTTCGTCGTGCACGAGGCATTCGAGATGATGTGATGCACGGCGGGGTCGTACTTGTCGCTGTTCACCCCCATCACGATGGTGATGTCCTCGTCCGAGGCCGGCGCGGAGATGATGACCTTGCTGGCGCCGCCGTCGATGTGCTTGCGGGCGTCGGCTGCCTTGGTGAACCGGCCCGTGGACTCGAGTACGACATCAACGCCGAGGTCGCCCCACGGGAGCTTCGCCGGATCCCGCTCGGCGAGAATCTTCACCGCATCGCCGTCAATCGTCAGCGTATCCTCCTTCGCCAACACCTCACCCGGATACCGCCCATGAACGGAGTCGTACTTGAAGAGATGCGCGAGCGTGTCCGTGTCCGTCAGGTCATTGACGGCGACCACGTCGAGAGCGACGCCCCGCTGCTTGGCAGCGCGAACGACCATGCGGCCGATGCGACCGAATCCATTGATGCCGACGCGAATTCCCATTCCCGATAATCCTCAGAGGTCAGATGCGGTCTCCGAGCGCGGGCGCTCGGCCGAACGTCACATAGCTAATGATACGGGCTCCGCCCGCGAACAGCGCGGCGGCACTTGCATTGAGCGTCGCGCCGGTGGTGACCACGTCGTCGACCACGATGACGTGTGATCCCCGAAGGAGCGCGCGACCGTCCTGCAGGACGCGAAAGGCGCCGGAAACGTTGCCCAGTCGCTCCCCCGGTGTCAACCGCGTCTGGGAACGGGTCTCCCGACCCCGCGCGAGTACCCCCTCCCACACCGGGATTCCCCAGATGGGGGCGAGCGCCGCGGCCAGCAGCGTACTCTGATTGTAGCCGCGATGCCGCAAACGCGTGCGGCCGAGCGGAACGGGCACGAGTGCCGTTCGCTCCACGATCACGTCCAGCGGCCAGTCGGTGCGCGCCATGCGAACGGCCATCCCCTCGGCCACGGCGCGCCATCCGTCGTACTTGAGCGCATGTACGATCGCACCCCCCGTGCCCACGTCCACGCGGCAGACCGAACGCGCCGCCCGGACGTACACGGGCAGCTGTGCGCACCATCGGCAGGCGTGCCGGCCGTCGCCCGGGTGGCCGCACCGATCGCATCGGGGCGCACGCAGCGGGGTGAGCCGCGACCAGCATCGGCCGCAGACGATCCCGCGCTCGCCCCCATCGACCGGACGGCGACAGCTCGCGCAGGCAAGCGGGAGGAGGAAGTCCCGTGCGGCGGCCGCAGCCCCGGCTGCCCATTCGAGCAGGACCGGGAACCCCGAGGCGCCTGCAGGGGAGGCAGGCGTGGCGCTCATCCGGCGACGGCAGCTCGCATTGCGGCGCGGTCGGGCTCCCGGTCAAACCAGCGTGTGAACGCCACGGCGCCCTGTTCGAGTAGCATCGGGAGGCCGTCGAGCGAGGTGTGCCCGCGGGCCCGAGCCGCCCGCACCCAAGCCGTCTCGCCCCGGCGGCAGACGAGATCGAGCACCACGGCCGCTGGGGAGAGCATGTCGAGCGCGGCGGGCATCGGGTCGTCGTCTCGCAGGCCAAGTGGTGTGGCGTTCACGACCAGATCGGCCGAGCGGACGGCAGCGGCGAGATCGTCGGTGGCGAGCACACAGGCGCTGAAGCGGGCGGCGAGCGCCTGCGCCCGAGTCGACGTGCGCGCCACGACCGTGGTTTGCACTCCCGGCCAACTGCCCGTCTCGGCGAGCACGGCGGCCGCTGCCCCGCCCGCCCCAAGCAGGGCGACGCGCGAACCAGTCGCGAGCGGCACGTGCAGAGCCTCACGCGCGAGCGCCGCGAAGCCCGCCACGTCGGTATTGTCGCCGACCAGCACGTCGTCTTCCACCCAGAAGGTATTGACCGCGCGGGTTCGTCCAGCGACATCGGAATGTCGGCCGCAGGCGCGAAACACCGCTTCCTTGTGGGGAATGGTCACATTGCCCGCCGCGTGCTGCCCGATCAGCGACTGCAAGGCGGCGGACAGTTCGCCTGGTTCGATGTCGAGCGCCTCGTACCGGAGGGGAATCCCGGCGGCACGGAGGGCGGCGTTCTGGAATGCGGGCGAGATCGAGTGCGCGACGGGGTGCCCGAGCAGCACGAGCCGCCCGGGCATCGCCCTCACGCGGATTCCGGACGGACGTCGACGCTCAGCCGATCCAGTGCGCGTTCGATGGCGTGGTGCAGCTGCTCGTACGTCTCGCGGTAAACGCCGAGCTCCGAGCCGAAGGGATCCATCACACCGGCCCGATCCTCGCCGCGTGAGGCGTACTCTGTAAGCAGATGCGTCTTGCCCGCTCCGCCGAAGGCGAGAAGGCGATCCAGATGCGAGGGGGACATCGCGAAGATCACGTCCGTTGCGTCGACGAGCTCATGCGTGACTATTCGCGCCCGGTGGGTGGACAGATCGAGTCCCTGCTCGAGCGCCACAAGGAGGGAGCCGTCGGAGGCCGCGGCACCGTCCCATGCACCCACGCCCGCGCTCGAGACGTCGATGTCGTGCAGTCCGCGCGCACGAACCATCGCGGTGGCGATCGCCTCCGCGAGCGGGCTTCGACAGGTGTTTCCAGTACAGACGAACAACAGGTGCATGGCTCCTCACAGAACAGGGTCGCCCGCGGGGGAGGGCCGCGACGACGATCCGGTCGGGTCAGGTGTCGCCCACCAGATCTGGCGCACTCTCACGCAGGACGCTGGCCGGGATCGCGCCCGGGCGGATGACGCGCGGCAGCCGTCCCGTACAATCTACGACGGTCGAAGGTTCCGAGGGGCTGAGTCGTCCGCCGTCGAGAACCATCAGCCGACCGCGGGCAATCTCGTCGCTCCACTGCTCCACGATCTCGGTAGCCGAAGTCGAGGGAGGGACGCGAGGACGGTTCGCGCTCGTGGAGGTGATCGGCTGGCCGAGCGCATGAATCAATCGGCCGAGCGCCACGTGTGGCGTCCAGCGCACCGCGATGCCGCCTTCGGGCCCGCGCAGGCTGGGCGGCGCCTGGCGATCGGCGCTCGGAAGGACGATGGTCAGTGGGCCTGGCCAGTGGCGCGCGGCGAGGCGCGCCGCTTCCGGGGTGAGCGTCAGGTCGAGGCGCGTCAGCATGTCGCTCCCGGCCACGAGAATCAGGAACGGCTTCCCCGGCGGGCGCGTCTTGAGGCGCACGAGCGCGTTGACGGCGACTGGATCGAGCGTGCCGCCGAATCCGTAGACCGTCTCGGTCGGATAGGCAATGAGCCTGCCCGCGCGGAGATGCTCGACGACGGGGGTTAGCGCGGCCGACACCTCGGCGTCGGACCAGAAGGGAACAGGGGCGAGGCCCGGGCTCATTGCGAGATCAATCGTTCAGGGTGAGCAGCGTTTCGACGCGATCGAAGTCCGCTTCGTCGGTCACCTTCATGGCGCGTTCACTACCGCGCACCACGACGACGGGCAACCCCAGTCGTTCGCACGCAGCGGCATCGTCGGTGACATCCACGCGACTGTTGCGTGCGTCGAGGTAGGCGCGGTCGATCAGCTCGCGCGGGAAGGCCTGCGGCGTCTGCGCGCGCCAGAGCGCGGTGCGATCCACGGTGCGCACGATTCGGCCGTCCGCGTCGACCTCCTTGAGCGTGTCGACGACCGGCAGTGCGGCGATCGCGCCGTGACCGCGCCGGGCCTCGGCGAGCACCCTGGCGATCAGCGTCGGTGATGCCAGCGGGCGGGCGGCATCGTGGACGAGCACGAACCGGATCTCGTCAGGCATCTCCTCCAGTCCGGCGATCACCGACTCCATGCGCGTCCGGCCGCCGACGGTCACCATCAGCCGCTCGAGGTCGGACTGGAAGAGCCAGGGCGGCGGATCGGCTGCGTGGCTGCGCGGTAGCACGCACACGACGAGCGCGACGTCCAACCGCGCCTGCAGTGTCTGGAGGCTGTGCAAGAGCATCGGCTTTCCCGCGACCCAGCGGAACTGCTTGAGCTCCGCGGACCCGGTGCGCGTGCCCTGCCCCGCCGCCACGATGATCGCGCCGACATCCCGCACGAGATGCATGGGTTCCGCGCCTGTGGGGTCCGTCCGGGCGTTTTCGGCGTCAGCGTCCGTCACACCACCTCACGTGAAGAGTCGCTCGAACAGCGCCTCGATGGTCGCGACAGGCACGATCTCGATGTCCCGCGTTCGGGTCGCCTTCGCCCGCCCCGCGACATACGCCCGCTCCAATCCCAGGTTGGATGCTTCGGCCAGCCGCCGCTCCGTCTGCGACACCGGTCGGATCTCCCCGCCCAGTCCCACCTCGCCGATGAACACGGCGCCCGACGGAATGGAGCGGTCGTAGACGCTGGACGCAAGCGCGGCCACGACGGCGAGATCGCCCGCGGGCTCCTGCATGCGCAGTCCACCGACAACGTTCAGAAACACATCCAACTGCGCGAAGCTCAGACCAGCTCGTTTGTCGAGCACGGCCAGCAGCAGCGCGAGCCGGCGGCCATCGAAGCCGGTGCTGACCCGCTGCGGCGTGCCGAATCCCGCCTTGGCGGCGAGCGCCTGCACCTCCACCAGCACTGGTCGGGTGCCTTCCATCAGCGCCGTCACGGCACTGCCTGACGCGCGATGCTCGCGGTCGCCGAGAAAGAGCTCGGACGGGTTGGGGACCGGCACGAGTCCGCGTTCGGTCATGCGGAAGACGCCGATCTCGTCCACGCTGCCGAACCGGTTCTTGGTCGCGCGCAGGATGCGGTGATCGAGGGTGTTCTCCCCTTCGAAGTAGAGCACCGTATCCACGATGTGCTCAAGCGTCTTGGGCCCGGCGATTCCCCCGCCTTTCGTGACGTGTCCGACGACGAACACCGCGGTACCCGTCTCCTTCGCGAAGCGCATCAGGCGCGCGGCACACTCGCGCACCTGGCCGACATTGCCGGGTGCGCCTTCCAGATCGCTCGTGAACACCGTCTGGATGGAGTCGATCACGAGCACGTCAGGCGCGGTGTCGTGCGCGGTGGCGAGTACCGTCTCGAGGTGCGTTTCGCTGAGCAACGACACGTCGTTGGCGTCGTCGTCCAGGCGATCGGCGCGCAGTTTGACCTGGAGCGCGGATTCCTCGCCGGACACGTAGAGCGTGCGGTGTCCCTCGCCCTGCAGCCGCGCGACCACCTGGAGCAGGAGTGTGCTCTTGCCGATGCCAGGCTCGCCACCGACGAGGACCATCGACCCGGGTACCACGCCGCCGCCGAGGACGAAATCCAGCTCTTGGAGGCCGCTGGTCCAGCGGGACTGGCGCGATGAGGTGACGTCGCGCAAAGCGGTCGGCGTGACGACCGTCCCCCCTTCGCGAAGGGCCGCAGCGCCGCCGACGCGGCGATTCGTGCCTGACGATTTCGACGACCGCGGCGCCGCCACTTCCTCGACCAGCGAGTTCCACGCGCCGCACACGTCGCATCGCCCCGACCACTTCGCGTGCTCGGCGCCGCACTCCGTGCATCGATGTACACTGCGCGCTCTCGCGCTCACTGGCCCGACGTCCGGCGCGCGAGGTTCTCGAATCGTGTGTACTCGTTGCGAAAGAACAGGTTCACCGTTCCGATGGGGCCATTCCGCTGCTTCAGAACCAGGACTTCGGCCGCGCCGTTGAGGGAGTTGTTGTCCTTGTCGCGGGCGATCCCGTCCGCGCCCCGCTCGGCGTACACCTCGGGCCGATAGAGCGCCATGATGACATCGGCGTCCTGTTCGATGGCACCAGATTCACGCAGGTCAGACATCTGTGGCCGCTTCTGATCGCCCGCCCGCTGCTCCGGTGCGCGCGAGAGCTGCGACAGGGCGACCACCGGCACGCTCAGTTCCTTCGCCAGCGCCTTGAGTCCGCGGGAGATCTGGCTGATCTCCTGCTGGCGATTCTCGCTATTCGGGCCACCGGAGATGAGCTGCAGGTAGTCCACGATGACCATCCCCAGCTCGTTCTCCGCCTTCAGGCGACGGGCCTTGGACCGCATCTCGAGCATCGTGATGCCTGGCGTGTCATCGATGAAGATCGGCGCCTGGCTGAGGATGCCGGCTGCGCGCGCGAGGCGCGGAAAGTCGTCGTCCCGGAGGCGCGCGCGGCGGAGATCCTGGGCGTCCACGCGGGCCTCGCTCGTGAGCATGCGCTGCACGAGCGATTCCTTGCTCATCTCGAGCGAGAAGAAGGCGATCGACACGTTCTTCTCGATGGCCGCGAACTGCGCCATGTTGAGCACGAACGCCGTCTTTCCCATCGACGGACGAGCCGCGATGATCACCAGATCCGCCGGCTGGAAGCCTGACGTCATCTCGTCGAGATCGTCGAAACCGGAGCTGACGCCGGTGATGCCCACGCCGCCGCGCTGCAGCGCTTCGATCCGCTCCATCGCCGGCCAGAGCAGCTCCTTGACGCGGGTGAACCCCTTCCCGCCCTGCGACTGGCTGATCTGGAAGATCTTCGACTCGGCCTCGTCGAGCAGCTGCGAGGCGGTCGACTGGCCTTCGAACGCCTCGCTGACGATCGACGTCGACGTCTCGATCAGGCGGCGCAGCAGTGCCTTCTCGCGGACGATCTTCGCGTGATACTCGACGTTCGCCGACGTCGGCACGGCGTCGACGAGGAAGCCGATGTACTCACGGCCGCCCGAGCCGTCCAGCTCGGCGCGCCGCTCCAACTCGTCGATCAGGGTGAGCGGATCGACGACGTCACCGCGCTCCTGAATGGTCACCATCGACCGGAAGATCCGCCGATGACCTTCCCGATAGAACATCGTGTCGTCCACATACTCGGCCGCGCGCAGAATTGCGTCGGGGTCCATGAGCATGGCCGCGATTACCGCCTGCTCCGCCTCGGCGGCGTACGGCGGCTGTCGGTCGCGGTACGGATCACGTACCGCCGGGGCGATCGAGAAGTCGACGTGCGAGCTGGACATCTTCCCAGGTAGGGCGCTTCCACGCCGAGTTCCGCAGCAGCGCCGCGGGATGAAAGGTGACCACGAGCGGAATGCCGTGGTACCGGTGAATCGACCCCCGCAGCTTGCCTAGCGAGAGCTTGGTCTCGAGAAGAGTCTGCGCCGCGAATGTGCCGAACGCGACGATCACCTTCGGCTTCACCAGCTCGAGCTGACGCAGCAGGTAGGGACTGCACGCCTCCACCTCGTCCGATTGCGGATTGCGATTCGCCGGCGGACGGTGCTTGATGACGTTGCAGATGAAGACATCTTCGCGGCTCAAGTTAATGGCCGCCAGGATCTTCGTCAGCAACTGGCCAGACTGGCCGACAAATGGCTGTCCGGTCTCGTCCTCCCTCTCGCCCGGCGCCTCTCCGACGCAGACGAAGTCCGCATTCGGGTTACCCTCGCCCGGCACCGCCTGCGTCGCGGTCGCATACAAGCGGCACCGCGTGCACGCTCGCGTCAGCTCGGCGATCTCCTCGAGTCGGGTGAGCTCCGAGAGCGGCCCGCGCAGGAACTCCGTGGATCCCTGACCGCCGACGACGAGTCCCGTCGGGATGTCGCTGAGCGCCGTCTGGGCTTCTGGCGGGGTGGGTCCGGCTGCGAAGTCCATCTTCCGGCCACCTGGTGGCAGGGCGGGCGGAGGCGTCCCCCGACTCCTCTCGGCCATGTCGACTGTCTCCTCGTCGGGGGAATCGGCGAGCGGCTCCGGCGGCGCGCCGGAAGGGGGCGTCACCTCGGATGCCGGCGGGCGGCGGGCGGCCGTCGGCGGCGCCGCGCCCGTCGCGCGCAGTGCCGTCCGCCAGTCTGAGCTGGAGCCCGCGGCGGCACCGCGGCCGGGGGGAAGGTCACGCTCGCGCGTCTCGGCGACGGCCGGCGGCCGCTCGGTACGCGGCTGCGCGGGGTCCGCCTCGGCGGGCCTACCGGACGCCCTCGTCGGACGTTCCGTCGATGCGCCGCCCGGGCCGAGTGCCCCAACGAGGCGCATCACGTCGTCGACGTCGAGCGAGTCGAGCCGGAGTTCGCTCTCGCCGAGTTCGCGTCGCTGCTCGAGGTAGCGCCGGAGCGCCTCGCGGCCGTTCACGTTTCCACCCGCGGAAGCAGCGCTTCGAGTCGGTCAAGAATCTCCTCCGCCACCTCGCGCTTGGAGAGCAGCGGAAGCCGGGCCTCGCCGCCGTCGCGATCGAGAATCGTCACGCGATTGGTGTCGACGCCAAAGCCTGCGCCGCTCTCCGTCGCATCGTTTACGACGATCAGATCGAGCCTCTTTCGCGCGAGCTTTTCCCGTCCGTAGCCGAGCGGATCGTTCGTCTCAAGCGCGAACCCGACGACCACCGCGCCGGGCCGGCGGGCGTCGCGTGTGGTGAGCAGAATGTCGGGCGTCGGGTCGAGCGCGAGCGTCAGCCCGTCGGACTGCTTCTTCACCTTCTCGGTCGCGGGCGCGGCGGGTCGGTAGTCGGCGGGTGCGGCGGCCATCACCAGCGCGTCGGCGTCAGCGAGGGCGAGCCGAATGGCCTCGCACATCTCCTCGGTCGTCTCGACCGGCAGTGCGGTCACGCCAGGCGGAAGCGGCACCCCGAGCGGCCCGTGGATCAGCGTCACCCGCGCGTGTCGCCGCCATGCGGCCGCGGCGATCGCGACGCCCATCTTGCCGCTGCTCTGGTTGGACAGGAAGCGGACCGGATCGATCGCCTCACGCGTGGGCCCGGCGGTCACGACCACGCGGCGGCCGGCGAGCCCGTCCGCCGGCTCCAACCAGCGTCCAACGTGCTCCAGTAGCACCTCCGGCTCCGGGAGCCGCCCCGGCCCGCTCCCCTCGTTCACGGCGAGCGGCCCGCTGTCCGGGTCTACCACGTGATAGCCCAGGTCGCACAGATGGGTCACGTTGCGGCGCACCTGTGCGTGCGCCCACATGCGGTCGTTCATCGCGGGCGCGATGAGGACCGGAGCTTCGGCGGCCAGCAGACAGGCGGTGAGCAGATCATCGGCGCGCCCGTGCGCTGCCCGCGCCAGAAAATCGGCCGTGGCAGGCGCCACTACGATGACGTCCGCCGCTCGCGCGAGGCGGATGTGATCGAGCGCGTGCCCGGGCGCGATCAACGCTGTGTACACCGGGCGCCCGGTCACCGACTCGAACGTGATCGGTCCGACGAACTCGCTGGCGGAGCGCGTGAGGATCACGTCCACCGTCGCTCCAGCCTGTGTCAGGCGCCGCGCGAGGGTGACCGCCTTGTAGCAGGCGATCCCGCCGGTAACGCCGAGCAGCACGTGTCGTGAGGCGAACGGGCGCACAGGGAGCAGCGTGTGAGGAATATGGCGAGTCGCGTGAGGCGACGGCGGGGGCGGAAACGCGTACGGCGGCGAACGCTCCAGAGAGCGCCGCCGCCGAACCGTTCAGATGCTGCAGTTACTCAGGTCGACGCTTCGGCACCACATGATAATCGATGTCGCCATTGCTGAGGGCGCGAAGTGCCTTCGTGGTGAGCTTTTCCTCGCGCAGCGACCGTTCGCGCGGGAACTCGTTCATCACGCGCGCATGCTTCGCAGCGACGAGAATGGCGAGGTACTTGTTCGTGGCGTGCTTCGCGATCTCGAGTGGGGTAAAAACTCTCATGGCTCCGTCCGGGCCCAAGGTGATGTGGCAACTTCGATGTTCAGATCCGTCAGCAGCTGCGCCACACGCCTATCCAGCTGAAGGGCGCGGTCGCGCCGCGACTGTTCCGCGTCCACGATCGCCGAAACCCGGTCGACCGCGTGATTCAGGTCGTCGTTGACGACCACATAATGATACAACGGTACCGCGTCCAACTCACGCATCGCCGCCTGTAAACGTACGCGCATCGCGTCCGGCCCCTCCGTCCGACGGTTCGCGAGCCTCGTCACGAGTGTCTGCGCGGACGGGGGGAGCAGGAAGACGAGTACGCTGTCGGGGAAGGCACTGGCGAACTGCGCCGCTCCCTGTACATCGATGTCCATCACGACGTTCCGTCCACTCGCCAGAACCCGATCGACCTCGCTCCGCAGCGTGCCGTACTGCTTCCCATGGACGTGCGCCCACTCGGCGAATTCGCCGAGGGCCACGCGAGCATCGAACTCCGCCGGCGTCAGAAAAAAATAGTCAGATCCGTGAACCTCTCCGGGCCGCTGAGGCCGGGTGGTCGCGGAAACCGAGTAGCCAAGGTCGCTGCGCCTGGCCAGCATCTCGCGGGCGATGGTCGTCTTGCCGCCGCCGGACGGCGCGGAGAGGATCAGCGGGAACGCGCGGTTCATTCGAGATTCTCGACCTGTTCCCGAATCCGCTCCAGTTCCTCCTTGATGACCATGACGTCGCGAACCATCGGGGCGTCGTTCGACTTGCTGCCCGCGGTGTTGGCCTCGCGCAGCATCTCCTGCAGCAGAAAGCCCAACCGCTTTCCAACGGGCTCCGCCGAGTCGCCCTGCAGTGCCGCCCGGAACGCCACCAGATGGCTGCGGAACCGCTCCAGCTCCTCCTGGATGTCGAGCCGGTCGGCGAGAATGGCGATCTCCTGCGCAATGCGCTGCTCGTCCGGGCCGACACCGTCGATCAGCTCGCGCACCGCACCTCGAAGCCGGTCGCGCTGCTCGACGAGGCGTTCCGGCGCCCGAGCCGCGAGTCGGCCCAACGCCTCCTCGATAACGTGCAGGCGCTCGGCGAGATAGCCGGCCAACCGCCCCCCTTCGGCCTCGCGCATCGCCATCAGCACGTCCACCGCCTCGGCGACCACGGCCAGCAGCTGCGAGACGTCGCCGGCGTCGCCAGGATCGTCGGCGACGGTGACCACGTCGGGAAGCCGTAACATCGTGGCGAAGTCGAGCGACGGATCGATGCCGACGCGCATCGCGATATCGCGAAGCTGTGCGGCATACCGGGCTAGCCGGCTCTCGTCGATGGCCAGCAGCTCGCCGTCCGCGTTGCCGGTCCCGCGCTCTACGCGTACCGAGACGGTGACATGCCCGCGCGCGATGCGCTGCCGCAGCAGTTCACGCACGTCGGCTTCCCACCGCAGGTAGGCGGACGGCAATTTCAAGCTCGGATTGAAGAAGCGGTGGTTAACCGAGCGGACGTCGACCCCGACGTTCGCGCCACCAACCAGCCCTTCGGCCGAGCCGAATCCTGTCATGCTCCGGATCATGGACAAGCTTGTAAGTTATTGATGTGCATGGTCCTCGTCAATTCCGGAACGTCCATCGCGCTCCGTAGAGGATCGTGGGCTGCGGCATCCGGAAACCCGGCACCGTCTCGAACTCCGTCCCGATTAGGTTGCGGTACTGCACCGACACGACCGCATCCGAGATCCGGATCTCGAGCATCGCATTGAGCTCGGGCGACGTCACGGTGGAGATGGTGGTGGCGTCGCGCAGGAATCCGACGCTCGTCATGTAATTGCCGAAGATCGCCGTCCGGATCGAGAAGTTGCCGCGCGGAAAACGGTCGAGCATGCGGGTGAAGTGTTCGATCCGCCCGCTGGCCTCGAACTCCGGCCGATACAACCGCCCGCTCGGCGTGGCGTTCCACCTCGTGGCGACGAGATCCGCGCTCACGCCGCCGCCAATCGGCCCGCGGACGCCGGCGAAGAATCCCTGCGTCGCTCCGGCATCGACGGAGACGAATGCGCTGTCGAGCACGATCGGCGCTCCGGTCGGCCGTCCGGAACTGAGGATCGCGCCTCCCACGAGCCAGCTCTGCCCGAGCCGCAGCCCTCCCTCGGCGCGCGCCGCGGTGACGGTCGACCCGGTGCGTCCGCCGGTGGGCTGCACGACCGAGAAGCCGCCGCCCAACGAAACGAAGGGCAACGGCGTCAGGCGAGCGCTGACGTCCGCGCGCATCGTACTGTCCTCACCGCGACGTTCCGCGAAGCCCGAGACGAGCAGCCGCTCGCGGCCGAGCGCAACTCGCGCGACCGGTGAGAGGAAGGTCTCGCCGTCGCCGACGCGAACGCGCGCGGCTCCGCTCACCCGGAGCGCGGCGTAGTTGAAGCCGCCCGTGGCCACGTACTGCGCCCGCGAGGCGGCGACAAGCACCGTGTCTTTCCCCGCCGGGACGTCGCCCTCGGCGGGCCGCGGGCGGGTGAACTCCTCCTCGAACCGCTGCGTCGACGCGATGAGCTGGCCCCACACTCCTGGCCGCTCCGGTCCGCTCCAGCCTGCCCGCAGGTACGCCGTCGAGCGCTCGTGATCCTGCCCGGTGAGCGGCGGTAGCTCGCGCACACGTTGCAGCGGGAGACGGTTCCCGCTGGTACGCAGGAAATAGCCGTCCACGCTCCACCGGGGGCGCGCGATGCCCAGGCGCGCGGTCAGCGCGAGCCGGTCGCCGTCTCCGCCGGTCACCGCGGAGCGCGTCGAGAACTGCTGCGCGGCGAGCTGAACGACCTCGCCTCGCGCGAAGCGGCGTCCGAAAAAGCCGCGGAACATGTTGGTGTTCAGGTCGCCCGTGTACACGTCGACGCGCGTGCTGGCCGCCGTGTTGGTCACGGTCCAGCTCCGGAGGTGCACGCGAACCTCGTCCACTCCGCGCTCGAAGACGACCTCCTCCATCGGCCAGAGCTGGATCAGCGAAAGATCCAGCTCACCACCGGTTCGGGGATCGAGCGCATCCTGCTCGATCCCGTCGATGAAGACCCGGACGCGGCCAAAGCTCCCGGCCACCGTGGCGACCTCCGGCGGGATCAGCCATCCGCTCCGGAACCCCACCACCTCGGGGAGTCGGTCCAGTAGATCGAGCAGCGTGAAGGCGCCGCTGGCGAAGATTGCCTCACGATCCCAACGATACTCCGGGCCGATGGCGGGAACCGGCGGAACCTCACCGCGGGGGAGCGGCGCAACGGCGCTGTCCACGCGCGTCGTGTCCAGCGCGTCGCCGCCGGGGCGGCGCTCCGCCTGACGTATACTGTCGACACCCAGCGAGCTGTCAGGACGGGGTGGCGCGACCTGCGCATCGGCCCGAACGGCGCACACGCCCACCAGCAGGGACGCGACCAGCAGCACGCGCGTGCACGGCGAACCGAGCATCGTCAGGCGGACCGCAACCGAAGAAGACCCCGCGCCCTCACGTCGCGCGCGAAAGAACGAATTCCACGAAGGTTCCGACCGGAACGCCAGTGGGTCCTTTTGGAAGGGCGACGAGATCCGACTCCGAATAGGCCGTGCCGGCAATGTCGATGTGCACCCACGGATAGTCACCGACGAACTCCTTGAGGAACATCGCCGCGGTGATCGATCCTGCGGCCCGGCCCCCCGCGTTCTTGAGGTCGGCCGTGTCCGACTTGATCTGGTCCTTGTACTCGTCCCAGAGCGGCAGTGGCCAGGCAGGTTCGCCGGCGCGGCGCCCAGCGGCCATCACCTCGTTCACGAGCTCCTCGTCAGGCCCGAACAGGCCCATCGCCGTGTGCCCGAGGGCGATGACGATCGCGCCGGTCAACGTTGCCGCGTCCAGAACCGCCTGCGGATTGAAGCGCGACGCATAAACGAGGAGATCGGCCAGCACGAGCCGGCCCTCCGCGTCGGTGTTGATGATCTCGATGGTCCTGCCGTTCGAGGCGCGCACCACATCACCCGGCTTCACGGCAGTGCCCGACACCACGTTGGTCGTCGCGCCAATGATCCCCACCACATTGATGCGCGGCTTGAGGCGTCCGAGCGTCTCCATCGCGCCGAGGACGCCGGCCGCACCGCACATGTCGAACTTCATCAACTCCATGCCCTGCGCCGGCTTGATCGAGACACCGCCAGTATCGAAGCAGAGCCCCTTCCCGACCAGGACAACCGGCTTGTCGCCCTCGGCGGCGCCGCGATACTCGAGCGTCACGAGCCGTGGCTCCTGCGGGACTCCCTGCGATACGGCCAGGAAGCTCCCCATCTCCTCGCGCTCCAGCTCCGCCTGCCCCCACACCGTCACCGCCATCCCGTGCCGCTCGGCGATCTCGCGGCCCGTGTCGGCGAGGAGGTCGGGCGTGCAGACGTTCCCGGGCATCATCGCCAGGCGCCGGGCAAGGGCGTTGCCGGCACCGTGCGCCTCCGCGGCGTGCAGTGCCTCGGCAGCCGCCGCTTCGTCCGAGACCAGGATCGTTGCGGAGGTGAGCGGCGCGCGCTGTTCCTTCTCGGGCGGCGGGGTTTTGAGATCGTCGTAGGCCCAGGAGCCCGCGTGCAGCCCGGCGCCCACCTGCTCTACCTCACGCGACTCGAGCGCTCCGGCGTGAATCGCGAGGGATCCGACGCCCATCCGTGTTGCCTGACGCGCCGCGATCGACGCCGCACGGCGCAAGGCGATCGCTCTATCCTTCGGCGTTCCGACGCCCACGAACAGCACGCGTGCCGGACCCGTTGCGCCGCCGCTCAGGTGCAGCGTCTCGTCCCGGGCGCCGCGGAAATCCCGCCGCGCGAGCGAGCGGCTCAGTCCGCCGCCCAGACCGTCGTCCAGTGCCTTCAGGTCGTCGCCCAACTCCGGGTCGGCGCCGAGGAGGATGACAAGCAACGGCACATCGAGTGCAGCGGGATCAGCACGGCGAACGCTGAGCGTGAGTGGCATCGGGGCGGCGTGGGGGCGTCAAAGACGAGGTGACGGCGCGAGCGCGCGGCTGCTGGCCGAGCGGCGCGGGAAAGCTAGCCCGGGGGCGGTGATCCCGCCAAGCCGAGCCGGGGGCCGGTCAGACGACGCGGTCAGGGGGCGGCTCGCCGCGGAGGATCGCCTCTGCGTTCGCGACGGCGCGCCTGCCCATCGCCTCGCGGGTCTCGTTGGTCGCGCTGCCGAGATGCGGGAGGAGGGTCACGTGTGGGAGCGCCGCCAGCTCGGCGGGCACGTGCGGCTCCCGCGCATACACGTCGAGGCCGGCTCCGGCGAGCTGGCCGGAGCGCAGTGCCTCGATCAGCGCCGCCTCGTCCACGATGTCGCCCCGTGCCGTGTTGACCAGGACGGCGCCCGGCCGCATCAGCGCCAACTCGCGCCGGCCGATGAGCGCGCGCGTCTCTGGCGTGCTCGCCACGTGCAGCGACACGGCGTCGCACGACGCCAGAAGCTCGTCGAGTAAGTCGCACCGCTCCAGTGGAACGCCATCTACGCGCTTTGCGGTGCGTGAGACGTAGCGGACCCGCATTCCGAAACCCGCGTGCGCCCGTCGCGCGACGGCCGTGCCAATACGTCCGAGCCCGACGATGCCCAGCGTCTTCCCCGTCAGGCGGGTGCCGAGGAGCTGGGTCGGCGTCCAGCCGCGCCATTCGCCGCGGCGGAGCAGCCGTTCCCCCTCCGATGCGCGCCGCATGGACGCGAGTAGGAGGAGCATGGTGAGATCGGCCGTATCGTCGGTGAGTACGTCGGGCGTGTTCGTGACGACGACCCCGGCGGCGCGCGCGAGCTCGAGCGGGATGTGGTCCACCCCAGCGCCGAAGTTCACCAACGCGCGAGCGCGCCGCGGGGCGCCGAAAAAGGCGTCCGGAATTCGGTCGGCGACCGTGCACAGCACGACGTCGGCCTTCCGTCCAGCCGCGATGAGCGCCTCGGCGCTGAACGGCTCGTCGTGGGTGTTGAGGGTGGCATCGAGGCGGTCGCGGAGCAGCGCCTCCACGGGCTCGGGGAGGCGCCGCGTGACGATCACGCGCTGTGCGTCGAGGGGCTTCACGCCGTCGCCGCGGCGGGCTGGCCGCGCCAAACGCGCTGCGCCGCGGCGACGCCGGCGCCGAGCGGAACGTCGTAGCCGGCATCCGCGAGCGACATCTCCACGCCGGCGAGGGCGCCGAGCAGCATGAGTTCGTTGAGGTCGCCCATGTGGCCGATCCGGAAGACTCGGCCGGCGAGCTCGCCAAGCCCGCCGCCGAGCGCGAGATCATAGCGCCGGAAGGCGACATCGATGACCGTGCGCGCGTCGATATCGACGGGAACGACGATCGCGCTGACCGTATCGGAGTGTGCGGAAGGCACACGCGAGCAGAGCGCGAGTCCCCACGCGTCGATGGCGGCGCGAACGCCTGACGCGAGCCGCGTGTGGCGCGTGAACAGCTCGGGCAGCCCCTCCTCGGCAAACATCGTGAGCACCTCGCGCAGACCATAGAGCAATGACAGTGGTGGCGTGAAGGGGAAATAGCCCGCATCGTTCTGCGCGGCCATGGGGCGCAGGTCGAACACGCTGCGCGGCAGCCGCGCCTGGGCGGTTGATGCCATCGCGCGCGCGCTCATCGCCACGAGGGCGAGCCCGGCGGGGAGCATGAACCCCTTCTGCGAACCGGTGATCGCCGCATCGACGCCCCACTCGTCCATCGCGAACGGAAGCGAACCGATGGAGCTCACCCCATCGACGAACAGCAGCGCCGGATGCCCCGCCCCGTCGATCGCCTGCCGCACCGCGCCGATGTCGCTCGTGACACCGGTCGCTGTTTCGTTATGCACCACGAGCACGGCGCGGATCGCGTGCGCGGAGTCGGCGCGCAGCGCGGCACCGATCTCGTCAGGCGGCACCCTGTCGCCCCAGGGCACGTCGATCGTGCTGACATTCAGCCCGAGGTTGATCGCTGCCTGGGTGAACAGGTGGCTGAACTGCCCATTCCGCACGGCGAGCACGCGGTCGCCGGGGGAGAGGGTGTTGGTGAGCGCAATCTCCCACCCGCCGGTACCCGTGCCTGGGAAGATGAACGGGCGGCCGCGCGTCGTGCCGAACACCGGTGCGAGATCCCGCAACAGCCCGTGCGTCAGCTCGGGAAATACGGAGGAGCGGTGATCCTCCATGTTGCGGTGCATCGCGCGGAGCACGCGGTCGGGGACGTTGGTGGGACCGGGGACGAAGAGGAAGTGGCGTCCGGGCATGGGGCGGCGGGTGGAGGAGCGCCAGAGCTGGCGAGCAGAGTGGTCTGCGCTCCAAGCTGACCCACCCTACTCTGGGACACAACTGCCGTCCGGCTCAAACGGTCGAGAGCGGAGGAACGGAGGGGACGGCAGCGTCGGCCATTCCCGGGCACCGGTGACCTCACGGTGGTCCCGCGACGACCTCCCGCACTTCGACGGTTTCTACCGCATCGGTACCGCCGGTTGCCAGCAGAAGCCGATCTCCGCGGATGTGCAGGAGACGCATCGCCGCGTCCAACATCAGCACACCACGGAGGGTGCCGTCGTTGCTGAACGACGCGATTCGCCGGTGACGGGCTCCTGGCCTGGCGAACTCCTCCACCCACAGATTGTCCGACTCGTCACACGTGACATTGTGCAGGACTGGTAGCCGCTCATGCGGAGTCATCTCACGCATCGTCGTCAGCATCGCCGTCGTGATCGGGATCCGACCTCCAGTCTGCGCCTCAGCGTAGCGGGTGAAGTCGTCATCGGCCACTGGTTGGCCGTCGACGCCAACTCTGACGATCATCGCTACCGCACCTTGCCCATCGACGAGCCGAATGTCATACGCCCCATTATCCGTAATCGCGAGGCCGCCACCGCAGGCTGCCGCGAGCGTGGTGAGCGCGAACGGAGGAATGCCCATCGGCGCGAATCCGTTCTGTGGTTGGCCCATGTATATCTCCTGCCCTGGATAGGGTCCGATCGCCCGGCTAAGGCCACCCGTTGAATCGGCATGATGGAAGAGGATGGGCGGACGTGAGAGACCGCCTGGGGGAGGTCCATCGCGGCGTGCCACAACGAGGAGGCGTCCGTCCGGCGAGCCGTCGACCGCGTTAGTGAGAATGGCGCCCGAGGTACCCGTGGTGGCCGGCTGAAAAGTGATCGCGTGTCGAAGCGTCCCACTCGTGTCGAACGTCGTCAGCCGGCGCAGACGGGAGTCGAACATGGCGAGCGTGCCATGGTCGGAGATCCACGGGCCGGCGAGCGATCGAAACTCGCCCGGGCCCTCACCTCTCTGCCCGATGGTGCGGACATACATACCAGCGGCATCGAAGATCCGTACTTCAGGACCGCTGCGAAGACCCAGGGCGATTCTGCCATCGGCGAGGATGGCGCGCGCCACGATCTGGTGAAGATCATCCGATTCGCTGGCACTATCATTTCCGATGCGAACCAGAGGACCGTCGGACAGCCGCCAGGTCGCCGCACCGGTGCTGATCGATGCAGAATCGTGCTCGACGATGCGGGTGTTCGCGCTGTCACGCTGGACGATCGCATACGTCTTGTCCTGACGACCGGCATCCTGCCCGAGGTCGGCACAAGACGCCGACATCGAAGCGGCCGAGATCACCACGGTCAGTCTTATCAGGCGCATGCGGACGGTGTGCTCACGTGTACACGTTCGCTTCAGGAGTATGATTCGCTCAAGATGTCGGCAACCGGCGATCGTGTCAGCACCCGCAGGTCACATGGCAACCCCACGGACGGCACTGTGTGTTCTGCATAAGCAACGATTTCCACAGTACGAAACATTCCCTGATCACTAAACCAGCCGGGGGCCGGAGACCCATGGTCGCTAGACGCCTCTGAAGCAGCGGCTGTTAGGCGAATTCGGTTTCCGAGGGCGGACGCATGACCCGCGTGCCACCGGGACACCGGGACACCGGGACACCCCGCGGCGATAGGCGCGGAGCGAAGGGCGCGGTCAAGTCGTGCGGTTGTGCTATCTCCTGTCTCCTGGCCGCACAAATACGTCGAGGGCGCGAAGCGTGGTGCCGCTCGCGCCCTCGACTGGCGATTCCTTCGGGCTATTCGGTCGCGCGCGACGCCGTCTCAGCGACGTTCAGCCACCATCGGGAATGTTGGGGTTGGACAACCGCTCGACATCCGGAAGGGGCCAGCACCGCTGATCGCCATAGACGCCACCCTTGGGATAGGGGGCGCCGACGGCGGGGACGCGCTGCAGGTTGCCGCGACGCTCATCGTACCAGCGGGTTCCCTGCAGCCAGAGCGCCCGCCGGCGCTCCTCGAACAGTGTCGCCTCGAACGCCGCCGACTCTGCCGCGGTGAGCGCCGGGAGGCCCGCTCGTGCCCGCAGCGAATTCAGAATCGCGACGCCCTCGGCGGCGCCGCGCGCTTCCGCGAGAATCAGCTGGGCTTCGACGCCGGTGGCGAGCGGTGTGGGCGCGGTCAGCGACGTGTACTTGAGCTGCTGCCAGTACGGATTGATCTGATCGCCAGCCACGAGATTCGTATTTAGCACCGGAACGCGGGGATCCGGCTGGCCGCCGACGGTGAGATTCCGGTACGCGGCCGCAACGGTGGTCGTCGAGCGGGTATTCTGCGCAAACACCCGGTTCTCCGTCCGGCTGTCCGTCGTGCCGGCCGCGAGATTGTACACGAAGTCCTGAGGCACCGCCGCAGCATCGAGTGCCGCACCCGCGTCATTCCCGAGATTGAGCCGAGTGCGCGCTCGCCCGACGCGCGCGAGGTTCAACAGGTTCGCCTGGCCCGTGGCCTCCGCCGCAGCGATGGCCCGGGTGAAGCGCACCTCGGCGGTGTCGAAGAACTGTTCCGATGTTAGTTCGACGCTGCCGCCGATCGCGCCAGAACAGAAGCCCTCGCCGATGAGCAGCAGGCTGTAACCGGAGAACACCGCTGCGCTCGCAATGAGGCGCTCGCGATTCGGCACCTGTTGGTCCGTCCACCCCTCGAGGCGGGTCAGCGCCTGATCGTTCGTGTAGCGGGAGGCATTGAGTGGCGTGTACACCCCAATGCCGGTGCACCCGGCCGACGCATACAGGGCGTCGGCGGCGCTCACGTCTCGCCGGTCATAGAGCCAGCGTGCGGCGGTCTGGCTGCCGTCGGTCAGCTCCCCGGCCGCGAGTCCGCTGGCGACGATGTAGGCGCCGTACGCGCATTGAAAATCCGTCGCGGCGCTGGTCGAGATCAGCGTTGCGTTCTCCGGCACGAGGAGCGCATCCTCGGCCAGCCGGCTCGGGGTCTCGATGGTGAGAAGTTTATCGATGGCATCGCACGAGGCGGTGAACGTCAGCGCCAGGGCGAGCATGGAGCGCGTGAGGCGCCCGACGAGTGGGGCGGAGCCCGACCCGGGCTTCGTGCGTGGCGACGGGGCCGGTCGCGACCCGCGTGCGGAGTGCGTGAGGGGCGTCGGCATCAGAAGCTCAGATTGATGGTGGTCACGAACTGACGGAGCTGCGGCAGAACGTTCTGCTCCCACTGACCGAATGCACCCCCGCGGCCGCCGCCATTGAACGACGCCTCGGGGTCAATGCCGTCATATTCGGTCCAGATGCCCAGGTTGCGGCCAGCAAGTGTGATCGTGGCGCGTGAGGCACCGATCGAACCCGTCAGCCGCGCCGGCAGCGTGTAGCTCACGGACAGCTCGCGGAATCGCGTGAAGCTCGCGTCCTGGATCAGCCTGGATGTGTACGCCGTTCCCCCTCGCGATTCGGCGAGTGTCACGGCGTCGAACTTCTCGAGTTGGGGGTAGTAGTTCTCCTCGCAGAGCGCGAAGAGGTTGCAGCGCACCCGCCGGTTGCCGTCGAGTTTCTTGTAGCCGCCGCGCCAGTCGACGAACGCGTTGATGCGCACATCACGGAACAACGTGAGCCCGGCAGCGAATGAGCCCTCATACCGCGGCACGGAGTTGCCGAGGAAGACTCGGGGCGTCGTGGCGCCGCAGAGCATCGTTCCGCCGTTGCCGTCGTCGCACATGACGTCGGTGATCGTGACGACATTGTTCGGGCCCACCGTCTTCGTCGCACTCACTACGCGCCGATCCCACCAGCCGCCGGGAGCGTAGCCTTCCACGTGCTGCACCTGTCCCGAGAGCGAAACGCGATCCGTGCCCTCGCCGAGCGACCGGATGACGTAGTCGTTCGTGCTGCCGCTGAGGGTGAGATCGAGGGCCACGCGCTCGCGCGCGAGTGGCTGACCGCGTACCAGCCACTCGAAGCCGGAGCGATCCACCTGGCCGGCGTTGAAGAACTGGAGTCCCGCAAACCCTTCCGACGGCGGCGCCAGTCGCGAGAGGATGGCGTCCTTGGTCGATCCGTCGAAGTAGGTGACCTCCAGCCCCAGCCGGTCGTTGAGGAATGCGGCGTCGAGACCGAGCTCCAACTCGGTGCTGCGCTCCGGGCCAAGGTCCGGATTGCCGGGCGAGAGCGGGGTCACCTGACCGCCAACCGCGATATACGTCCGGATCGCATCGAAGGCCCCGGGCTGCAGACCACTCGCGCCGTACGCTCCACGGAGACGCAACGTGTTGAAGGCGTCAGGCAGGTTTAAGAACGACTCCTCACTGACCACCCAGGAGGCACTGAACTTGGGATACGTGACGGCGTCGAAGTTTGTGCCGAACGCGGAGTTGTCGTCCGTGCGAATCGCAGCCGTAAGGAAAAGCCGATCGTTCCAGGCGAGCTGCTCCTGAATGAAGCCGCCCACGGTGTTGTTCTCGATCACCGCATCGGCGTTCAGCTGCTGCACTTCCGCCGCGGCAAGCGAGAGCAGGCCGGCCGATGGAAAGCCCTCTGCGTAGAAGCCCCGCGAGAGTGTCCGGCGACCATAGTACTGCCCGCCGGCAGACGTGATGCTGCGCCACGCCGAGCTGAGGGCGACGGTGCCGTTGGCGACATAGTCGAACGTGGTATTCAGCGCGTCTCGGGTCGAGACCGCGAGAAAGCCGCGCGTCGTCCCGCCAACCGCCGAAAAGGAGGCATAACGATCCGCGAGCGGGTCGTTTCGAGGGGCCTGCTGCTGGTTGTCCTCCGCCAGCCGGTCGAGTCCGAGGATGAGGCGGTGGTTGAACCACCCGGCGGGCCGATGATTGAACGTCACGCTTCCGGTAAAGCGATCGACATCCTGGAAGATGTTGTACGCCGCGTAGTAGACATCCGGGGGGCCGCTTCGGAAGCCAAGCTGGGCATTGCCCGGCTGGCTCCCGCTGAAGAGAAAGCGGGGGGTGGAGAAGTAGGTGGCCCACGTCGCGCCGCCGCCTCCGGACTCGAGCGGGAGGTTGGTGCGGCCCGTGGTGTAAGCCATCGAGGACTGCAGATCCCACGAGGCGCCCGGCGCAACCGAGACGTTCGCGCGGATGCTCGAGCGTTGCAGGCTGTTGGCCCGCTCGACCCCTTCGTTGCGTTCATGATTGCCGCCGACGTAGTAGCGTATGGTCGGCGTTCCGCCACCGACGCTCAGCTGATAGTCCTGCAGCATCCCGGTGCGGAAGATGTCCTCGCCGAAGTTCGCCTGCAGGGAATCGTTCAGCTGACGCGCGTTGATCGTGACCGTGTCGAGTGCCCCGGCCGGACCGCCCGGCATTGGTACCGCGCCGTAGTTGGTGAAGAGGCCATCCCCTTTCCAATCCGGTAGCACGTTGGCACCGAGGCGGGCCGTGAAGTTCCACGTGGGGCTACCCGCCGCGCCGCGCTTCGTGATGATCTGAATGACCCCGTTCGACGCCTCCGTCCCGTAGAGTGTGGCCGCGGCGGGACCTTTGATGATCTCGAGGCTTTCGATGTCATCCGGATCGAAGTCGTTCCACCGGGAAATCGACTGTGACCCGAACCCCTGATTGGTGGGGCCAGACGCCTGGTCATTGTCGACGCGGATCCCGTCGACGTAAATGAGCGGATTGTTATTGAGCGACAGACTCGACGCGCCGCGGATGCGAATGCGCGATCCGGTGCCGACCTGGCCGGAGCTTCCGATGACACTCACGCCCGACGCGCGGCCAGTGAGCAGATCCTGGAAGGAGCGCACTGGCTGTGTCGCCACGACGTCCGCGGCGTTCACAGTGGTCACGGCGTTGCCGACCGCCCGTCGTTCAGTGGCGCCCGCGGTACCCGTGACCACGACCTCGCTCAGCTCCAGCACGCGCGTCGTCATGAGAATGCGCAGCTCCATGGACCCGACCGGGACCGTCTGGTCCGCCTGGCGATAGCCGATGCGGCGTACGTTCAGAGTTACGGACGGACCCGAGAGTCCGCCGAGGCGGAACCGTCCCTGCGCGTCGGAGGTCGTGCCCAGCGTCGTACCTGCCACCGTGATCTGGGCGCCGCTCACCGGTTGGAGCGTCCCCTCCGTAACGACCCGCCCCGCGATAACTCCGTCCTGCGCTCCGAGCGCGGGGGCGGTGACGAGCATTGCAATCAGCACCGTGATCGTGGTTCGCCAGCTGCGCCAGCCAGAACGCAACCGAGCCGAACCGTGTTCATCTGCAGACCGAGATTCATGCATGGTGGCCCTCCCGTATGATGGGTTGCCGTCGCGGTACCGGCGACGGGCGGCGCAACTCGCCGATGGTACCACCGGTCGAACGCGCGCAGCCCGAACACCTCCGCGGCGCCACCATACGTTCCGTGCGCCTGATCAGCAAGAGCCGCGCAAGCAGGCCAGACGCGCCGGACCGTGGACCCCATGCACCTGGCGCAGTGCACGCGTCCCCTTCGCGAGGGTCATGCATGACGACGCGTACAGGGTCCACCGCTGCGCGCCCATTGGTACGTCGGCACCGCATGGGACGCGCTGCCAGTCCGCCGTCCGATCGCCGGCGCCGACCTCATGAACGCAGAACGGCTCCGTCAGTGATGACGGAGCCGTTCTGTCTACCTCACGTTGTATCGTGCCCCTCGAAACCGCATGCCCAGGACGAGACTCGAACTCGTACGGCTTGCACCGGGCGATTTTGAGTCGCCTGCGTCTACCATTCCGCCACCCGGGCCCACGGCGCAAGGTAGCGCATGTGGCTGCCGGTCTCAATCACCCGCGCCGGGACGTTTTGCGGCCGCGCCCCCCTGCGAGCGCCGTTCTTCCATCCGGCGGCGAAACCCTTCCTGCAGCCCGAGATACCGTGCCCGCTGAACGGGCGTGAGGAACGCCGATAACGCGCGCTGTTCGACGGTCGTCAATCGAACACGCTCCTGCTGGACGGCCAGCATCTCGTCGAGTAGGGCAGAGACCTTCGCGTCGTTCGGCGTGCCCGAGTCTTCGAGCTCGGCGCGGAGGGCTCCCCGGGCGCGTCGATCGCGCATCAGCACCGCACGACGATCCACATCGATGCGCTTGTTCACCTCGGCGACCCGTCGCATCTGCTCGTCGGTCAGGCTCAACTCGCGCTGCACCATGTCCGCGAGCCGCTTCTCCAACTGTGATTCGAGCGCGGCGCGCTCCGCTGGCGTCGTCGGCCGGTTTGCACGGTCGGCGCCCGGAGCCTGATGCCCCCGCGTGCCCGGGGTGCCCTGCGCGCGCTGCGCGGACGCCGCTGCTGGAAGCGCGGTGAGCACGCCGAGCGAAATCAGCAGCGCGGTCGCCGCACGACGCAGCGCACGGCCGCTCACCTGCCGGAAAAACGATCGATATGCCATCATGACCTCGGTTCGTATCGGTAAGAGTCTCGCGCGGCGGAGCCTCACGGTCCGCCGACGCCGCGCAACGTGCCCCACGCCGGATCCGGTTCGGCCGGCGGTGCCGCGTCCAGCGTCTCCACGTCGTCGAGCAGCGCAATCACATCCTCGTGGCTGAGGTCAGTGACGCCTCCGCCGAAGCTCAGTCGCGCACTGCCCTGCTCCATCGCGACCACACTCGAATCCGTGGCGAGCTGCGACGCATCACGTCCGAGCCCCGTCGCCCAGCTGCCGAGCGCGGCGATGGCGAGCGCCGCCGCCAGGCCGATCCAGGCGGGCATTGCGCTGCGGCCGCCGCCGAGCACCGGCCGCAGCGTAGCGACGGGGAGCGGATGTGGTGGCGCCGGGATGGCTGCAAGGATGCTCGCGAGGTCCAGTGCCGGGGTCGATGCCACGGCTGACGCCCGCACCGCGCGCAACAGGCTGAATTCGTCCGCACACTCCGCGCAGCCGGCGAGATGCGCCTCGACCTCCGCGCGGTCCGCCAGCGTCAGCGATCCGTGCAGATAGTCCGGCAGTAGTTCCCGCATGGTCACGTTCGAGCAGTCAGACATCGAGCGCCTCCTTCAGCGCGCGAAGCGCATTGTGATAGTGCACGCGAGCCGCACCCTCGGTGGTACCGGCGACATCGGCGATTTCCTTGTACGACAGGCCTTCGGAGACTCGCAGCTGAAACACCTCACGCTGCGTTTTCGTCAACTGCTCCACGGCAGCCTCCACTCGCGCGGTCGTTTCCGCGGCCACCACGCCATCGAGGGCGCCGTACTCACTTGCCGGAATCGTTTCCGGGACGTCGACGTCATCGCGGCGCCGACGATCGGCCCTGCGGCGATCGACGACGAGTCGCCGCAGGATCGTGAAGAGCCAGGTCCGGAGCGTCGAGCCACCCCTGAACCCGTCGAGTGATCCGAAGGCGCGCACGAAGGTGTCCTGCACGAGCGCATCGACCTCGTCCCGCGCCCCCAGCGACGCGGCGTACCGCGCCAGCGCAGGCGCATGCCGCTCCACCAGCCGAGTCGCGGCGCGCTCGTCGCCGCCGAGCCACCGGGCCACGAGCGCGTCATCGGGTGGACCTGTATCGTCGGTCAGATCGTCTCGCATTCGTTGGCACGAGATAAGACGGCCGAACGGGGCCGATGTTAATGGCACTACACACCTGTGGCGCGCCGGACGCTCGTGACGGAAGCTCCTGTGGCGAGCGCGCGCACCGCCGAGTCGCCGCGACTGCCACCCGAATTGTCGGACGCCGGTACATCTCTCCCGTCACGCTCGCTGAGTGGCCCCCCAGATCATCGCACACCGCGGCGCCTCGCGCGAGCGCAGTGCGAACACGCTGCCCGCCTTTGTCCGTGCGCTCGAGCTCGGCGCGGATGCAATCGAGCTCGACGTGCACGGGACTCGCGACGGAGCGCTGGTCGTCCACCCCGACGCGACGCTCGGCGCGGACGGTGCGCGGCCGATCGCTACGCTGACGCTGTCCGCCATCCGGGGGCTCGAACCCGACCCCAACTACAAGTCGTACGTGCCCACGCTCTCCGGGGTGTTCGACCTCGTCGCGGGGCGTGCCGTGGTGTACGTCGAGGTGAAGGCGCAGGGGATCACCGAGGCGGTCGTGGATCTGATCCGGCGCGAGGGTGCCGATGCCGCCGTGCATGCCTTCGACCATCAAATCGGACGCGCGGCTCGCGGGCGGTGGGCAGCGCTGCCGACCGGGATTCTATCTGCGAGCTATGTGCTGGACGTGGGCGAAGCGCTCCGCGCCGCGGGGGCTCGTGAGATGCCCTCGTGGACGCGGTGGACGCGGTGGACGCTGCCGGCGGCCGCCTGATCGCCCGGACGGTAAACGACGCCGGCCTCGCGCGCGATCTGGCGGCGCTGGGCGTCGACGCGCTGTGCAGCGATGTGCCCGATATCGTTCGGGCCACCGTGAACGCGTCCCTGCCGCACGCGCCGAGCGTGTCGACCGGCTGACCGCGGCCGTCGCCTTGCGCCGACCCGGACGTTGCGCGACCGTACCCGCACGCGGCGCGTGCGTCGGTGGCACGCGTCCTCCCCCGTACCGGAGTGCTCACACCGTGAAACGATTCATCATTCCCGCCACGCTCCTCGCGCTGGCTGCCTGCCGTACGGGCGCGCCCGAGACGACGCCGTCGCCTCGAGCCGACCCCTCGTCTCGGACCGCCGCGGCGCGCTCGAGCGACTCGCTCGTCGCGCGGGGCGCGCTCTCCATCCCGAATGCGGATCCATTCCCCAGCACGTACCAGCCCCGCCCGTCCCGCCCGACGGTCATCCGGAACGCCACCATCCTCACCGCGGCCGGGCCGACGATCGAGAACGGGAGCGTGTTGTTCCGCGACGGCAAGGTGGTGGAGGTCGGTGCCACGGTGAATGCCCCCAGCGACGCGATCGTCGTCGACGGCCAGGGCAAGTGGGTGACCCCGGGGCTGGTCGACACGCACTCCCACCTCGGCGTCTACGCGGCGCCCGGCGGTCAGGCGCTGAGCGACGGCAACGAGGCGACGAACCCCGTCACCGCGCATGTCTGGGCCGAACATTCCGTGTGGCCGCAGGATCCGCAGTTCCCCCGCAACCTCTCCGGCGGCGTCACTACCATCCAGGTGCTGCCGGGCTCCGCCAATCTGATCGGCGGCAGAAGTGTGGTGCTCAAGGTGGTGCCCGCCCGCAGTGTGCAGGAGATGAAGTTCCCCGACGCGCGTTACGGCCTCAAGATGGCGTGCGGTGAGAATCCGAAGCGCGTCTATGCCTCACGCGGACCGGCCACGCGTATGGGGAACGTGGCCGGCTATCGTCAGGCATGGATTCAGGGCGACGCCTACCGTCGCCGGTGGGATGCGTGGTTGGCCTCGCGTACGGGCAATCCGCCCACGCGCGACCTCGGCCTCGAGACGCTGGCCGAGGCGCTCCGCGGGAACATCCTCATTCACAACCACTGCTATCGCGCCGACGAGATGGTGCAGATGATCGACGTGGCCGCCGAATTCGGCTACCACATCCGTTCGTTCCACCACGGCGTCGAGGCGTACAAGGTCGCCGACCTGCTCGCCCGCGATTCGATCTCCGCGTCGATCTGGTCCGACTGGGGACACTTCAAGATGGAGGCGCTCGACGGCGTGATCGGCAACGTCGCGCTGGTGCATAACGCTGGGGCGCGCGCCATCGTGCACTCCGACGACCCGTCCGGATCACAGCGGCTCAACCAGGAAGCGTCCAAGTCGCGCGCGCAGGGCGAGCGACTCGGCATCAGTGTCCCGCCCGAAGAGGCGATCAAGTGGATCACGTTGAACGCGGCCTGGGCGCTCGACCTGCACGACCGGATCGGCTCGCTCGAACCCGGCAAGAACGCCGACGTCGTGCTCTGGTCCGCGGACCCGTTCAGCGTGTACGCACGCGCGGAGAAGGTATGGATCGACGGAGCCCTGATGTACGACCGTCTCGACCCGGCGCGACAGTGGCGCACCGACTTCGAAGCCGGCTTCGTACCGCCCATCACGCGACTGCCGGAGGGCGGACGATGATCGGCCGCGCGAAGGTATCGCATGTGTTGGCCGCCGTCGGCAGCGTCGCGCTTGCACTGGCGTTGCAGACTTCGCCTGCAGCGGCGCAGACTGTCGCGATCACGGGCGGGCGCGTCCACACGGTGTCCGGCGCCGTGATCGAGAACGGCACCGTGCTCATGCGCGACGGCCGTATCGTGGCGGTCGGCGCGAACGTGGCCGTTCCGGCCGGTGCCGAACGAGTGGACGCCAGTGGAAAGGTCGTTACTCCCGGCTTCTTCCACGGCGCGACGACCCTGGGTGTGGTCGAGATTGGTGCGGTGCCGGAGACGAACGATGCGCGTCCGTCGACCAATCGGTCCGTGATCAACGCCGCCGTCCGCATCGAGGATGCCCTGAACCCCGCAAGCGTACTGTTGGCACCGGCGCGCAACGAGGGGATCACTACAGTGCTCCTGATGCCCTCGGGCGGGCTCGTGGCCGGACAGGCGGCGATCATCGACCTGAGTGACAGCACGGCGCCGGCGCTGCTCGTCCGCGGCTCGGCGGCGATGGTGGCGCAGTTCGGCAACGCCGGCGGATCCGACGTGGGGTCGCGCGCGCAGCAGGTGGCGCAGTTCCGCGCGCTGCTGGACGATGCGCGCGCATATCGCACCCGCCGCGCCGACTACGATCGCGGTGCCTCTCGCGAGCTCTCGGCGTCGCGGGCCGATCTCGAGGCAATGCTCCCGGTGCTCGAGGGGCGCGTCCCGCTGATGGTGTCGGTCGATCGCGCGTCGGATATCATGGCGATTCTGCGGTTGGCGCGCGAGTACGGCGTCCGGCTGATCGTCGGCAGCGGGGCGGAAGCGTGGCAGGTGGCCGATTCGCTGGCCGCGGCCAATGTGCCCGTGCTGACCGTCGCGCTCAACAACATCCCCGGCTCCTTCGCCACGCTCGGGCAGCGACAGGAGAACGCCGCGCTCCTCGAGGCAGCCGGCGTCCCGGTCGTGATCGTCAGCGCCGAGACCGGGTTCAACGTGCGGGCGCTGCGCCAGGAGGCTGGTAATGCGGTGGCGTACGGCATGGACTGGGGTGACGCGCTCCGGGCCGTCACGCTGCGTCCGGCACAGACGTTCGGCATTGGCGATCGGTACGGATCGCTCGAAGCGGGCAAGGTCGCCAACGTCGTCGTCTGGAGCGGGGATCCGTTCGAGTTCGGTACGACGGCCGACGCGGTGTTCGTCCGGGGCCGGCGGATGGAAGGCGGGACGCGGCAGGATGCCCTCATGCAGCGGTATCGAACCACGCCGCCGGACTACTACGCGCCACCGCCTCGCTAGCGACGCTCAGCACGACTCTAGCGGATCGGCCCCCGGACGCTCGCTGAGCAGCCCCGGACGACGGGAGCTGGATGAACCGCACTAGACGAAGGGGGGCGACAGCCGGTGCTGTCGCCCCCCTTCGTGC
>PPFU01002524.1_pt1 | contig 40608 bp, 35 predicted proteins | sample 1535991 | NCBI WGS metagenome assembly PPFU01 (sample SAMN04901290, study PRJNA319586) | Hypolithon metagenome, whole genome shotgun sequencing project. | isolation source: Antarctic Hypolithon | place: Antarctica: Miers Valley | collected 2014
TGCGCGAGGCCGCGATCGAGGCCTGCGAGCAGCACGGCATCGTGTTCATCGACGAGATCGACAAGGTCGCGCGGCGCAGTGACGCCGGCATGTCCGGCGGCGACGTCAGTCGCGAGGGCGTGCAGCGCGACCTGCTGCCGCTGGTGGAAGGCTCAACGGTCAGCACCAAGTACGGATCGGTGAAGACCGACCACATCCTCTTCATCGCCTCGGGCGCGTTCCACCTCGCCAAGCCGTCCGACCTGATCCCGGAGATGCAGGGCCGCTTCCCGATCCGCGTCGAGCTGTCGGCGCTGGACAAGGGCGACTTCGTCCGCATCCTGACTGAACCGAAGGCGTCGCTGACGCGCCAGTACGTCGCGCTGCTGCAGACCGAGGGTGTGGCGCTGACGTTCGCCGACGACGCCGTCGAGCGGCTGGCGGAGATCGCCGCGCAGGTCAACGAGCGCCAGGAGAACATCGGTGCGCGCCGTTTGCACACGGTGCTCGAGCGGCTGCTCGACACGCTGAGCTTCGAGGCGCCCGACCGCAGCGCGCCCGTGGTCATCGACCGCGCCTACGTCGATGCGCACCTCGGCGAGCTGGTGCAGGACCAGGACCTCAGCCGCTATATCCTCTGACCAACTCGCGCTGCGCAGCTTCCGCGCGAAGGCCGACCCCTGGACGCATCGCGGGATCCACTCGGCGTGATCGCTATTGCATGGGACCGGGGTGCCGCGTCTGGCGTTCGCCATGGCGTTCGCCATGGCGACGGTGGTGGTCTGCGCCCCCGCCGGCAGCAATGTGTCCGGCATGTCTGTTGCCACCCCGAAGCAGGCGCCGCACTGAGCGGCAGCCAACGTCGTTGCAACCGACGCCGTGGGGCACGGCCTGCAGACGGATGCCGCGGGTCCCGGTGACCATGGCTCGGTCCTGCCGGTGTCGCGCGACTTCGGCCCCTTCGTGGTCGCCTGTGACAACGGCCCGCGCTGCGAGGTCGTCGGCATCGACGATGGCGGCTTCCGGCTGTTGCTGCGGCTGTCGCGGGATGCCGGCGCACGCGGTGCGCAGGCGCTGGCGCTGGTGCGGCCCGAAGGCGCCATCGATCCCCACCGGCCTGCGCCTTGACGGCAGGCCGGTGGCGTCGCTGGTGGCGCGACCCGGCCGCGGTCGCCGGTGCCATCCATCTGCTGCGCAATGGCAACCGGCTGGCGAACGGGGACGGCGAGCGTGCGCTCGACATATCGCTTGCGAGGCTAAGCGCGGCGCTGCTGTCCGTCGACGAGCATCAGGGCTGCCTCGACACCCGCGGCGCCTGGCGACAGCGTGGCGACCACGATCGCGCTTGCCGTCCGGGCGCGTGCAGCGCAGGCCACCGTCCTGCATGCCGCGGAGTGCGATGCAGACGATGCGGCGCACGGCCGGGACGATGCCGCATTCGCGCTCGACGCGAGTCGCGTACTGGCCAGTCGCCGAGCAGCGCGATGCAGCGGTCGTCCTGCAGTACCAGCACGGCGCCAGCGTGATCACCATGATCGTGTCGCGGTAGCGGGTCTGGCAGCCGGCATTGCGGAAGGCGTCGGTCTCGCCGTGAACCGAGGGGTCGTCCTCCTCCACCCGGCGGTTATGGCCGCGGCCGAGGAGGGCATGTACGCGGAGACCGCTTTGTTGCGTGACCGGTGTTGCAATTCGCGCCGACGTTGCGCGGCGATGTGTGCAGGCGCCTTGAGGGAATGATAAAGCTGTGGGCGGGGAGATCCGGCGCTTCTTCTACTTCTTCCGAGGATTCGCCATGTTGACACGCAATGCGCAGCTCGTTCGCTGCCGCGGACTGCTGCTCGCTTTATGCGCACTAGCCTGCACGACGCCGCAGCTGGCGTCGGCCACGACCGGCACCGGCGATACGACGCGCGATCGCCATACCATCGCATCCCATCCGCAGGGCCTGCGTATCGAATGGAATCTGACCGCGCCGCACGACGGCCGCTACGTCTTCTCCGCCCCGCTGCACGCCGGCGACGAGGGGCTGTGGCTGTGGATCGACGACGGCGTCGCCATCGACGGCACGCCGGACCCGCAGCATGGGCACTATCGCGGCGCATACGAGCTCGAGGCCGGCCGCAGCTACCGCATGCGCCTGGAGACTTACGGCCGGCAGCGCGATTCGGCGCCAGCGCTGCGATGGAGCGCATCGCGGCTGACGTCGCGGCCGGTGCCGCTGCACGATACCCGGATCACGACCATCGCCGACGCACCAAGCGCGCTGGCCTCGACCGCGACTGAAGTGCAGCCAGCCGCCGCGCGCACCTACTACGTCGCCACCACAGGCAGCGACGGCAATGCCGGCAGCTTGGACCGTCCGTTCCGCAGCATCCAGAAATGCGCCAGCGTCGCGTTTGCGGGCGATACCTGCAGCATTCGCGGCGGTACTTACCGCGAAGGCGTACGCCCGGTCAATTCCGGCACCTCCGGAGCGCCGATCCGCTTCCAGGCCTACGGTGGCGAAACCGTCACCGTCTCCGGCGCCGATACGGTGGGCAACTGGTCGCTGTACAAGGGCAACATCTACGTCGCGAGCAAGACGCTGCGGATCAAGGACTTCGCCGACACGGAGTTCTTCGCCAACCAGGTCTTCGTCGCCGGCGCGATGCAGCCGCAGGCGCGCTGGCCGAACAACCCAGGCAGCAACCTGCTCAAGCCGGGCCTGGCCGGCGGCTACGTCAAACTGATCGACGGCGACCAGTACAAGGTGGAAGCGGTCAACAGCGGCATTCCGGCGCTGCCCGAGGGTTGGGCGGGCGCCACGCTGTGGGCCAACGAGTGGTACACCTCGCGCACCGGCACCGTCACCGACGGCGGCGCCGGGCGCCTGACCGCGACCATGAGCGCGCCGTACTGGCGCACCGCCTACTGGTTCTTCGTGACCGGCAAGCTCGGCCTGCTGGATGCCCCCGGCGAATGGCACTACGACCACGTCGCCAGGAAGCTCTATCTGTGGGCTCCGCAAGGCGGCAAGCCCAGCGACGTCGAGGTCAAGATGCGCAGCCTCGCTTTCGACCTGCGCGACCGTAGCCACATCGAGCTGCGTGACATCGAGTTGCTCGCGGCTACCGTGACCACCAGCGATGCCAGCCACGCAATCGTGCTCGACGGCCTGCGCGCCAAGTACGTCTCGCACCACGTCACCCTGCCCCCGCTGCCAGAAAGCGAGCGCATGCCAGGGACCGACAACGCCCGCCTCTTGTCCTCGCACGCCCACGACACCGGCATCCAGCTGCGCGGCAGCGGCCACGTCCTGCGCAACAGCGAGATCGCGTACAGCTCCGGCAACGGCGTGCTACTGGAGGGCAGCGGCCACGAGATCTACAACAACGTCGTCCGCGACGCCAACTATGCCTCGAGCTATGCCGCGCTGATCCGCGCCAACGGCAGTGGCCACAAGATCGTCCGCAACACGCTGAGCGGCGCCGGCCGTAGCGCCATCGATGTCGACTGGCGCACCAATGGGTTCCGCTTTGCCGACAACGAGATTGCCTACAACCGCATCACCCGCTTCGGTGCGCTCAGCTCCGATCTTGGCGGCATCTATATCTGCTGCAACATCGACCAGACCGGCACCCGCATCCACCATAACCGCGTCTACGACCCCTATGGCTACAGCTACCACTGGGAGGTCGCCGGCATCTACACCGACAGCGGCAGCTACAGCGCTACCGTGCACCACAACCTGCTCTACGCATTCAACGTCAACAAGCCCAGCGCGCTGAAGATCGCCACCAAGGCCGGCAAGGGTCCGGAGCGGATCTACAACAACACCGTCGATGCCTGGGTGCGAGTGCCGTCCGCCGACAACTACTGGGTACGCAACAACATCTTCGCGCGCGGCCAGACCGCCACCGGCACCTCGGTTTCGCACAACCTGTTCCAGGGCAGCGATGCGAAATTCGTCGATGCGGCCAACGGCGACTACCGCCTGGGCGGCGGCTCGCTGGCGATCGACAGCGGCCGCGTGCTCTCGCCCTATACCGACGGCTACAAGGGCGCGAATCCGGATCGCGGCGCGTTCGAGTCCGGCGTCTCCGCGTGGACCGCGGGCGCGACGCTGCCGGCGCGCTGAGGCCGACTCCCGTCCTGCCAAAATGTGGTGCGACTTCACGCGTGTGTGGGAGCGACGGCAACCACGACTGCCGCCGCTTCTGCAACTGCCGCCTCGCCGCGATGTATCGGGTTGATCGGGCCGTCAATATCCCGCCCGGTCGGGAAGAATCACCCGCTTCGACTCTGCGGCGAACGCACGGGCCGTCCGCGCGTCCCGTTTCAATCCTCGCCGATATCCTCGTTCCACAGCACCGGGTTGGCCGCGATCCAGTCGCCGAGCATCGCGATGCAGCGTTCGTCCTGCAGGTCGACGACGCGCACGCCGGCGTCGCGCAGCCAGTCGAGGCCGCCGGCGAAATTGACCGACTCGCCGACCACCACCGTGCCGATGTTGAACTGCCGCACCAGCCCGCTGCAGTACCAGCACGGCGCTAGCGTGGTGACCATGATGGTGTCGCGGTAGCGGGTCTGGCGGCCGGCCTTGCGGAAGGCGTCGGTCTCGCCGTGCACCGAGGGGTCGTCCTCCTGCACGCGGCGGTTGTGGCCGCAGCCGAGCAGGCGGCCGTCGTCGTGATACAGCGCCGCGCCGATCGGAATGCCGCCCTCGGCCAGCCCGGTGCGCGCCTCGGCGAGCGCGGTGTCGAGCAGGGCGCGGTAGTCGGGGGTGGCGATCATGCGGGTCTCCGGAAGCAGGGAGCCGGGGACCGGCCGATGACGCAGTGTGCCCGCGTCGCGCGACCTGCGTCCGCGCTAGCCGTGTCGACGGCCGACGGCCGACCGCGGGCGCGGTGCGATACTGGCGGCCATGAACACGACCCCCGACCCGTCCGCCGACCCATCAGCCGACCCGTCAGCCGACCCGTCAGCCGACCCGTCAGCCAATCCGTCAGCCAATCCGTCCGCCAATCCGCCGCGCGCCGACGACGCGCAGGGCACCGGCGCCGCCCGGACTGCCGGCGCCGCCGACACCACCCATTTCGGCTTCCGCGACGTGCCGGTGGGCGACAAGCAAAAGCTGGTGGGCGAGGTGTTCTCGTCGGTGGCCGCGCGCTACGACCTGATGAACGACCTGATGAGCCTCGGCATCCACCGGGCGTGGAAGCGGTATTTCGTGGCCACCGCGCAGGTCAAGCCGGGTGACCGCGTGCTCGACCTGGCCGGCGGCACCGGCGACATCGCCGCGCTGCTGCGCGACCGCGTTGGCGACGCCGGCGAACTGGTGCTGGGCGACATCAACGGGCCGATGCTGCGCGTCGGGCGCGACCGGATGGTCGACCGCGGGCAGGTGCGGGGCTTCCGCTACGTGCAGTGCAACGCGCAGACGCTGCCGTTCCCCGACGCCAGCTTCGACCTGGTCACCATCGCCTTCGGCCTGCGCAACGTCACCGACAAGCCGGCGGCGCTGGCGGAGATGCTGCGCGTGCTGCGCGTTGGCGGGCAGGCGCGGGTGCTGGAGTTCTCGCGGGTCAAGGCCGACTGGTTCCGCCCGCTGTACGACTTCCATTCGTTCCAGGTGCTGCCGAGGCTGGGCAGGTTGTTCGCCGGCGACAGCGACAGCTACCGCTACCTCGCGGAGTCGATCCGCAAGCATCCGCCGCAGGCGGAGCTGCAGGCGATGATGGAGGCGGCGGGCTTCGCGCGCTGCAGCCATCGCAGCCTCAGCGGCGGCATCGTCGCGGTGCACACCGGCTACCGCGTCTGACAGGGTCGGCGGCCCGACGACGCGCCGGCCGCCGTGCGGCAGCGGGGCGTGCGCCAAGGCCGCGGAGCAGCGCACGCTAGAATCGCGGTCCCGACCCCCGACGGACCCTGCCGATGCGCACGACCCTGATCAAGGCCTCCCTGTGCCTGGCGTTGCTGGCGCTGGCCGGCGGCTGCTCGCGCGACGAGGCGCCGGCGCCGACCGCCACCGGCGCCAGCAACGCGCGACCAGCGGTGGACGATGCCGCCGAGCGCGACGAGCATTCCTACGCCGAGCCCGAGAAGGTGGTCATCGACGACCTCGCCCTGGCCCTGGCGCTGGACTTCGACAGCCGCACCCTCGCCGGCACCGCCACCTACACGCTGGACTGGAAGGACGCCGCCGCCGACGCACTGGTGCTCGACACCCGGGACCTCGTCATCGAGCGGGTCGAAGGCCAGGCCGACGGCGGCGCCTGGCAGCCGCTGCAGCATGTGCTGGCGGCGCGCGACGCGCTGCTGGGCAGCCGCATGACCATCGAGGCGCCGGCGCGCCCGGCCCGCATCCGCGTCACCTACCGCACGTCGCCGGAGGCGTCGGGCCTGCAGTGGCTGCAGCCGGCGATGACCGCGGGCGGGCAGACGCCCTTCATGTTCAGCCAGTCGCAGGCGATCCACGCGCGCTCGTGGGTGCCGCTGCAGGACACCCCACGCGTGCGCTACAGCTACACCGCGCGCGTCACCGCACCGCAGGACGTGATGGTGCTGATGAGCGCCGACAACGACCCGGCCGCCGCGCGCGACGGCGACTACCGCTTCTCGATGCCGCAGAAGATCCCGTCGTACCTGATGGCGATCGCCGCCGGCGACCTGGTGTTCCGGCCGATCTCCGCGCGCGCCGGGGTGTGGGCCGAGCCGTCCGCGGTCGACGGCGCAGTGGCCGAGTTCGCCGACACCGAGAAGATGATCGCCGCCACCGAGCAGCTCTATGGCCCCTACCGCTGGGAGCGCTACGACCTGCTGGTGCTGCCGCCGTCGTTCCCGTTCGGCGGCATGGAGAACCCGCGGCTGTCGTTCATCACCCCGACCGTGATCGTCGGCGACCAGTCGCTGGTGTCGCTGATCGCGCACGAGCTCGCGCACAGCTGGTCCGGAAACCTGGTCACCAACTCGAGCGCCAGGGACGGCTGGTTGAACGAGGGTTTCACCAGCTACGTCGAGAACCGCATCGTCGAGGCGCTGTATGGCAAGGAGCGCGCCGACATGGAGTTCGTGATCTCGCGCAACGGCCTGCGCGAGGAGATGAAGACGATGCCGCCGGACATGCAGGTGCTGGCGGTGAAGCCCGGGGTGCTCAAGGACCCTGACGACGCGCTGAGCGCGGTGAGCTACGACAAGGGCGCGTGGTTCCTGCAGTTCCTCGAGCTGCGCTTCGGGCGCAGCGAGTTCGACGCCTTCCTGCGCGGCTACTTCGACCATTTCGCATTCCAGAGCATCTCCACCGCCACCTTCGCCGACTACGCGCGCGAGAATCTGCTCGGCAAGTATCCCGGCAAGCTCAGCGACGCCGAGTTCCAGGCCTGGCTGTACGAGCCGGGGATCCCGGCCGATGCCCCGCGCACGCTGTCGCCGCGCTTCGGCGTGGTCGATTCGGCGCGGCTGGCGTGGCTGGGCAGCGCGCAGCTGCCGCCGCCGGTGATCACCGACGCGTGGACGACGCAGGAGTGGGTGCACTTCCTCGAGGGCCTGCCGCAGACGCTGACCATCGTGCAGCTGTCGCAGCTCGACACCGCGTACGCATTCACGCGCACGCCCAACGGCGAGCTGGCGCAGCGCTGGTATCCGCTGGCGGTGCGCAGCGGCTATGTGCAGGCCAACCCGGCGATCGAGCAGTTCCTGCAGCGCATCGGCCGCCGCAAGCTGATCATGCCGACCTACGAGGCGCTGGCGCGCACCGAGCCGGGATTGGCGATGGCGCGCGATGTGTTCGCGCGTGCGCGCCCTGGCTACCACCCCATTACGACCGCGTCGGTCGAGCAGCTGCTGGCCGCCGCGAAGCCGGTGCCGGGCGCCGCGCCCGCGACCGTCGCGCCGCCGCCGGAGGCGGCCGATCCGGCCGACGACGACGTGCGCGCGATGCCCGCCTCCGACGGCGATGCCACCCGCCCGGCGCCGCGGCAGGCGCCGACCGGCAACTGAGGGGCGCGTCCGGTGTCTTCGGCGCAGGCATGGGGGTGGCTTGCCGCGCTGCTGCTGGCGGTCCCGGCGGCGTTGGCGGCCGCGCTGTGGCGCGACCCCTACCTGCTGGTGCGCGCCGAATACGCACGCCAGCGCCGCGCCGGCGGCTGGCGGCGCCACGTCGCCACTGTCGACGGCGAGCGCTGGGTATACGTGGAACGCGCGGCCGCGCGCGCCGCTTCGCCGACGCTCGTGCTGCTGCACGGCTACACCGGCGGCAAGGAGAACTGGTTCCGGCTGGCGACCGCGCTGGGGCGCGACTACCGCCTGGTCGCCCCGGATCTCCCCGGCTGGGGCGACAGCGCGCGCGACGCCGACGCCGACTACGGCTACGAGGGCGAGGCGGCGCGGGTGGCCGCGTTCCTGCGCCATGTCTCGGGCGTACAGGTGGTCCTTGTCGGCCACTCGATGGGTGGCGGCATCGCGGCGGTGGTCGCTGCACGGTACCCGCAGCTCGTCGCGCGCGTCGCGTTGCTCAACGCGTCGGGCGTCGAGTTCGCCGACAACGCGTTTGGCCAGGCGGTGCTGGACGGCGCCAACCCTTTCGGCGTCCGCGACACCGCGTCGCTCGAAAGCTACCTCGGCATCCTGTTCCACGACCGGGCGTCGCGGCCACCGATCCCGTGGCCGGCGACGCATGCGGTGATCGCGCACCGCCGCCGCGAGGGCGACTTCGAGCAGTCGGTGCTCGACAGCATCGGCCGCGGCGACGGGCGCTTCCTGCCGGGCGAAGAGGCCAGCCGCATCCCCCAGCCGGCGCTGCTGCTGTGGGGCGCGGAGGATCGCGTGATCGATCCGAGCGCGCTCGACCTGTATGCCGCGCGGATGCCGCACGCGCGCCGCGTGCGGCTGCCCGGCTGCGGCCACATGTCGCTGATGGAGTGCCCGGGCGCGGTGGCCGATGCGGTAAGGTCGCTGGTCGAAGAGGGGAGGCCCGCATGAGCACCACCGACACCGCGTCCCGTCGCCGGCTGCTGCTGGCGCTGGCCACCTGCGCGGCGATGGCGCTGGTCGCCACCGGCTGCCAGGACCGCGCCGAGCAGGCGCGCGAGCAGGCCGCTGCCAAACGCGCCGCCGACAACGTCGCCGCAGACCAGGCCGCGACCGCATTCGACGACGCCATCGCCAAGGAGAACTGGGCGCTGGCCAAGGCCCAGGGCGACGTGCTGCTGGCGCAGTACCCCGGCACGCCGGCCGCGGTACGCATCCGCGCCCAGCACGCCGAGGCCAAGGTGCGCACCGAGGTGTCGCGGGAGGCGATGCGGCTGGCGGCGCTGTGGGCGTACAACGTCGAGTCGGTCACTGGCGGCCAGCAGCTGTCGGCGGCGATCTACTCGCGCGACCGCGTCGACACCGACGGCGGCGGCGCGCGCCCGGTGCGGCTGATCTTCCGCGACCACCCCACGTGGGGCCGCAGCAGCTACCTCGTGCTCGAGGCCGGTGATTTCGACTGCTACGGCCGCTGCCGCGTGCAGGTCAAGATCGACGACAAGTCCGCTACGTCGATGGCGGCCAACCGCCCGAAGACCGACGAGGCGATCGCGATGTTCATCGACGACCAGCGCGCGCTGTGGCGGATGACGCGGGGTGCGCGGCTGATGCGGATCGAGTTTCCGGTCACGGCAGGCGGCAGGCGGACCGCCGTGTTCGAGGTCGGTGGGCTGGAACGGGGCCGCCTGCAATCGTGGAACTAGGGCGCCGGTCACGGGTCGTGGGACAGGGGAGAGGCGGGATGGACGACAGCGACCGCCTGCGGCTCGCGCGCCGGCTCGCGCTGGCGGTGGTGGCCTGGGACGTGGCGATGCTCACGGTCGGTGGCGCGCTGAAACCCGGCTACTCGCACGTGTCGCAGTACATCAGCGAGCTCAACGCCACCGGCACGCCGTGGGCAACCGCGATCGGCTGGATCGGCTTCGTGCCGCTGGGCCTGCTGCTGGCCTGGTTCCTGGTGGTGGCGGCACCGCTGGCGCCTTTGCGAGGCGCCAGCCGCGTTGGTTGGTGGCTGCTGATGAGCCAGCCGCTGGCCTACGTCGGCGCCGCGCTGGCGCCCTGCGACGCTGGCTGCCCGGCCACCGGGTCGGTCAGCCAGGACCTGCACAACCTGCTCGGCGCGTTGACCTATCCCGCCGCGGGACTCGGCCTGCTGCTGCTGGCCTTCGCCCCGCGGCTGTCGCCGGCGCTGCGCGCCAGCCTGGCCGTGGCGTCGGCGGTGTGGATGGCCGGATTCGTTGCGATGGTGGTGCCGGAGCTCGGCGACATCCGCGGCGCGCTGCAGCGCGCGACCGAGGCGGTGCTGTACCTGGTGGTCGTGCTGATCGCGTACCGGGTGCTGCAGCCTGGGCCCGCGCGCGGCTACAGCGCGTAGCCGAACTGCTGCTTGAACTGCTCGTTGAACTGGTCGTAGGTGAAGCGCTGGTTCTGGGTGCCGGGGTGTTCCACCTTCAGCGCGCCCATCAGGTTGCCGATGCGGCCGATGGTCAGCCAGTCGCATTCGTGCTGGATGCCGAAGATCAGCCCGGCGCGGAACGCGTCGCCGCAGCCGGTGGGATCGGTGACGCGGCGCTCATGCGCCGGCGGGATGTCGTAGCTGCGGTCGCCGGCGTGGATCACCGCGCCCTTCGGGCCGCGGGTGGTGATGTAGGCACGCACCTTGCCCGCGATGGTGGCTTCGTCCCATCCGGTGCGCTCGGTCAGCAGGTTGGACTCGTAGTCGTTGACGGTGACGTAGTCGGCCTGCTCGATGAACGCGCGCAGCTCCTCGCCGTTGAACAGCGGCATCGCCTGCCCCGGATCGAAGATGAACGGGATGCCGGACTCCGCGAACTCGAGGGCGTTCTGGATCATGCCGTCGCGGCCGTCGGGGCTGACGATGCCGATGCTGACGCCGGGCACGTCGCGCACGTGGTTCTCGTGGCTGCGCATCATCGCGCCGGGGTGGAAGGCGGTGATCTGGTTGTTGTCCAGATCGGTGGTGATGAACGCCTGCGGGGTGAACAGCTCCGGGATCTCCTTGATCCGCTCCAGCGGGATCCCGAGCTCGGCGAAGTATTCGCGGTACGGGCCGAAGTCCTGTCCCACGGTCGCCATCGGGATCGGGTCGCCGCCCAGCAGCTTGAGGTTGTAGGCGATGTTTCCGGCGCAGCCGCCGAACTCGCGGCGCATCCGTGGCACCAGGAAGGACACGTTGAGGATGTGCACCTTGTCCGGGAGGATGTGGTTCTTGAACTGGTCGGGGAACACCATGATGGTGTCGTAGGCCAGCGAACCGCAGATCAGGGCAGACATCGGGGCAAGTGCTCCAGCAGGGCGCGGACGTGGTCCGGGCGGGGTCGGGGGCGCCGTCGCAGGCGCGCGTGGACCGACCGCGGACAAGCGGCAGGCGGGCGGGCCGACAGGGTAGCGGCTCGCCACCGGGGCAGCCAGAGCCAGGGCGGCGACACCGCCTGCGCTCCTTGCTGCGGGTGGGGGTGGTTGCTAGGCTGGCGGGCCCTGTTTCACACCCCCTTGACGGATTTCCCCCCTCGATGTTCAAGAAGTTCCGCGGCATGTTTTCCAACGATCTGTCCATCGACCTCGGGACAGCCAACACGCTGATCTTTGTCCGCGGCCAGGGCATCGTCCTCAACGAACCCTCGGTCGTGGCCGTGCGCCAGGACCGGGCCGGCGGCCACAAGTCGGTCGCCGCCGTCGGCACCGAGGCCAAGCAGATGCTCGGCCGCACCCCCGGCAACATCACCACGCATCGCCCGATGAAGGACGGCGTCATCGCCGACTTCACCTACACCGAAGAGATGCTCAAGCACTTCATCCGCAAGGTGCACAAGTCGCGCTTCCTGCGGCCAAGCCCGCGGGTGCTGATCTGCGTGCCCTGCGGGTCGACCCAGGTCGAGAAGCGCGCGATCCGGGATTCGGCGATGGAGGCCGGTGCGCGCGAGGTGTCGCTGATCGAGGAGCCGATGGCCGCGGCGATCGGCGCCGGCATGCCGGTGGCCGAGGCGCGCGGTTCGATGGTGGTCGACATCGGCGGTGGTACCACCGAGGTCGCGGTGATCGCGCTCAACGGCATTGTCTATTCGCAGTCCGCGCGCATCGGCGGCGACCGTTTCGACGAGTCGATCATCAACTACGTGCGCCGTAACCACGGCATGCTCATCGGCGATGCCACCGCCGAGCGCATCAAGCTCGAGATCGGCTGCGCGTATCCGCAGGAGCACGTGGTCGAGATGGAGATCTCAGGCCGCCACCTCGCCGAGGGCGTGCCGAAGATGATCAAGATCACCTCCAAGGAAGTGCTGGAGGCGCTGCGCGAGCCGCTGTCGGGCATCGTCGACGCGGTGCGCCAGGCGCTGGAGCAGACGCCGCCCGAGCTGTGCGCCGACGTCGCCGAGCGCGGCATCGTGCTGACCGGCGGCGGCGCGCTGCTGCGCGACCTCGACCGGCTGCTGTCGGAGGAAACCGGGCTGCACGTGCAGGTCGCTGAAGACCCGCTGACCTGCGTCGCGCGCGGCGGCGGTCGCGCGCTGGAGCTGCTGGACCTGCACGGTAACGAGTTCTTCGCGTCCGAATGAGCGGTCCCGGCGGCGCGCACCGGCCGCGATCACCCGCAGCCGCCGCGTCGCGTCCCACGCCACGGCCCCGGTCGTGGAAACCCCACATCCCCGCATCCCGATGCCCCTGCCGCGGCCCTGAGACGTGCCTTCCTACGCCGGTCCCCCCGCCCCCCGTTCCGACGATGTTGCCGGCACGCTGCGGCTGCTGGCGTACCTGGCGCTGGCGACCGCGCTGATCATCCTCGACCACCGCGGCGACTGGCTGCGGCAGGCGCGCGCGCAGGCGGCAGTGGCAATCCAGCCGGTGTGGTGGCTGGCCGGGCTGCCGTCGCGAATGGGCGAGAGCGTGCGCGATGACGCCGGCACCCGCGCGCGGTTGGCCGAGGACAACCGCCGCCTGCGCAACGCGCTTCTGGTCAGCGGCGCGCGCCAGGCGCGGCTGCAGGTGGAGGCGACGGAGAACGCCCGCCTTCGCGGGCTGCTGGGCGCGGCCGAACGCGGCGGCCTGGACGTACAGCTGGCGCCGGTGCTCGACATTGACCTCGACCCCACGCGGCAGCGGCTGATGCTCAATGCCGGCCGCCGCAACGGCGTGCACGTCGGCCAGAGCGTGATCGACGCCGGCGGCCTGGTCGGGCAGATCATCGAGGTCACGCCAACCACATCCGTGGTGCTGCTGCTGACCGACCCCGACCACGCCATTCCGGTGTCGGTGGCGCGCACCGGCGTGCGCCTGGTGGCCTACGGCACCGGCCGCAGCGACCACCTCGACCTGCCCAACGTGCCGCTGTCGAGCGACGTGCGCGAGGGCGATGCGCTGATCACCTCCGGGCTCGGCGGGCGCTTCCCGCCCGGGTTCCCGGTGGGCACCATCGAGGCGCTCGCGCCGGACGACAACCGTGCCTTCCTGGTCGGGCGTGTGCAGCCGGCAGCGCAGCTTGACCGCGGCCGCGACGTGCTGCTGCTGCGTGACCGGGTGGAAGCGCCGCCGCCGCCGCCTGGGGCAGCGCCACCACCGGAGCCGGCACTGGCACCGGAGCGTCAGCGATGATCCGCGGTCGCCGCGCCTGGCTGCTGCCGGCCAGCATCGTGGTAGCCCTGCTGCTGGGGCTGCTGCCGCTGCCGGCACCGCTGCAGCCGTACCGGCCTTACTGGCTGGCGCTGGTGGTCGCGTACTGGGTGATCGAGGACAACGACCGCGTCGGGCTGGGCGCCGCGTTCGGCGTCGGGCTGCTGGCCGACCTCGCGTTCGGCGGGCTGCTGGGCGAGCAGGCGCTGCGGCTGGTGGTGATGACCTTCATCCTGCAGCGCTTCCGGTCGCAGCTGCGGTTCTTCCCGATGGCGCAGCAGGTGCTGGCGATCGGCGGGCTGCTGCTCAACGATCGCGTGGTCGCCGCGGCGATCCAGCTGGCGATCGGCGAGCCGCAGCTGCCGCTGGCGTTCTGGTGGTCGCCGCTGCCGGGAATGCTGCTCTGGGCACCGCTGTTCCTGCTGCTGGACGCGCTGCGCATGGCCGGGCGCCGCGGCGGCACCGGCCGGCCGCGATGATGGCCCACGACCCGGCGCGCACCCTGCGCAACGCTGCCGGCGAGGCGCGCGCGTTCCGCGTGCGTGCGCTGCTGGGGTTCGGCATCGTGGTCGCGTCGCTGTCGGGGCTGGCGGGCTGGTATTTCAAGCTGCAGGTGGTCGACCACGCCGACTACGCCAAGCGCTCGGAGGCCAACCGCATCAAGCCGCGGCCCGTGGTGCCGGGCCGCGGGCTGATCTACGACCGCCGGGGCCGGATCCTGGCCGACAACGTGCCCGCCTACCGGCTGGACGTGACCCCGGAGGAAGCGGGCGACCCGAAGCAACTGGTCGCCGCGCTGTCGCGCATCATCGCGCTGACGCCGGAGGACATCGCGACCTTCGAGAGCACGCGCAAGGCCACGCGGAGCTTCCGCGCCACCACGCTCAAGCTGCGCATCAGCGACGAGGAGGCGGCGCGCTTCGCGGTCGACCGCTGGCGCTACCCGGGCGTGGAACTGGTGCCGTACCTCAACCGGCGCTATCCGCACGGCGACCTGCTCGCACACGTGATCGGCTACGTCGGGCGCACCGACGAGGGCGACATCGCCCGTTCCGGGCCGCAGCAGGGGCTGTTTCCGCACAGCGGCCGCACCGGTATCGAGCGCTATTACGACGAGACCCTGCGCGGTCGCGTCGGCTACGAGCAGGTGGAGACCAATGTCGAGGGCCGCGCGCTCGGCCGCGTCGGCATGGTGCCGGCGGTGTCCGGCGCGGACCTGCGGCTGTCGGTCGACCTCGACCTGCAGCGCGCGATGGCGATGGCCTTTGGCGAGATGCACGGCTCGGCGGTGGCGGTCGACCCCGCGACCGGCGAGGTGCTGGGCATGGTCAGCCTGCCGTCCTACGACCCCAACCTGTTCGTCAACGGCATCTCGACCGCCGACTACCGGCGGCTGATGGACGACCCGGCGCGGCCGCTGTTCAATCGCAACGTGCTCGGCGGCGGGCCACCGGGGTCGACGATCAAGCCCTTCGTCGCGCTGGCCGGCGTCGACAGCGGGCTGCGCACGCCGGAGAGCCGGATCTTCTCGACCGGCGAGTTCTTCATCCCCGGCCAGCGCCGCGGCTACCGCGACGCCAGCCGCGGCGGCGGCTGGGTCGACCTGCGCGATTCGATCTCACGTTCGATCAACTACTACTACTACAAGCTCGCCTACGACATGGGCATCGCGCGCTTCGACCAGTACATGGCGCGATACGGGTTTGGCCAGCCCACCGGCATCGACCTGCTGGGCGAGACTAGCGGCATCGTGCCCTCGCCGGAGTGGAAGGCCGCCAACAGCCGCGAGCCGTGGTACGTCGGCGAGACCGTGATCGCCGGCATCGGCCAGGGCTATTGGGTAGCGAGTGCGCTGCAGCTGGCGCGCGGCACTGCGGCGATCGCCAACGGTGGCGACCTGCACCTGCTGCGGCTGGTGGCGCAGCGCCGCATCGGCTACGACCAGCCGTGGACGACAGTGGCCGGCACGGCCTCGACCCGCATCAGCGACAACCTCACGCACCTGCGCGCGGTGCAGGAGGGCATGGAGGCGACCATCCATGGCCGCGGCACGGCGACCGCGATGGCCCGTGGCGTCGATTACCGCATGGCCGGCAAGACCGGCACCGCGCAGAAGATCAGCCGCCGCGGCAGCGGCAGCACGGATCCGCGCTCGCTGCCATACCACCTGCGCCACCAGGCGCTGTTCGTCGGCTACGCGCCCGCGGACCGACCGACGATCGCGGTCGCCGTGGTGGTCGAGCACGGCGGCTACGGAGGCACCACCGCGGCGCCGATCGCGCGTCGCATCTTCGACGCCTGGCTGCTTGGCACGATGCCGGAGCCGATCCCGGTGCCGGGCGCGCCGCGGGTGCCGGAGGCGGAAGAGGCGCCTGGGCTGTTCGCGGCGGTGGTGTCGGTGGCGTCGTCGCGCAACGCCGTGGCGACGTCCGCGGACCCCAGCGCCGCCCGCGCGACAGAAGGCGCCAGCGTAAACGGGGATGCGTCCGATGCCGTTGGTGTGGCCGCCGAGCGCACCGGCACCGGCACCCGCACGCCCGGCAACACCGTCGACCGCGGCGGCCTGAGGTGAACGCGATCCTGCGCTGGCTGTTGGAGATGGCCGCGCGCTTCACGCGCACCGTCGACTGGATCCTGCTGGCCGCGCTGCTGGGGCTGATGGGCCTGGGCCTGGCGGTGCTGTACAGCGCCAGCAACCAGAGCAGCGCGATGGTGACGTCACAGGGCGCGCGCTACCTGGTCGGGCTGGGCGTGATGTGGCTGCTGTCGCGGGTGTCGCCCGTGCGCCTGCGCAGCGTGACGCCGGTGGTTTACGTGCTGACGCTGTTGCCGCTGGTCGCGGTGCTGTTCGTCGGCACCGGGCGCAGCGGCCAGCACTGGATCGACCTGGGCGTGTTCTTCTTCCAGCCGGCGGAGCTGCTGAAGCTGAGCCTGCCGATGATGGCGGCGTGGTACCTCAACACCGGCCCGCTGCCGCCGCGGTTCGGACGGGTGCTGGTGACGGCCGCGATCATCGGGCTGCCGACCGGGCTGATTCTGCTGCAGCCGGATTTCGGCACCGCAATGCTGGTTGGCGCCAGCGGTGCGTTCGCGCTGTTCCTCGCCGGGCTGTCGTGGTGGTGGTTCGCGGCCGGCGCGGGGGCGGTCGCGGCGATCGCACCGGTGGCGTGGTTGTGGCTGCTGCGGCCGTACCAGAGGGACCGCATCCTGACCTTCCTCGACCCCGAGTCGGACCCGCTGGGCACCGGCTGGAACATCATCCAGTCGAAGATCGCGATCGGCTCGGGCGGCTTCAGCGGTCAGGGTTGGGGGCAGGGTTCTCAGTCGCACCTCAACTACGTGCCCGAGCACACCACCGACTTCGTCTTCGCGGTGCTGTCGGAGGAGTTCGGCTGGCTGGGCGTGGCGTTCGCGCTGTCGCTGTACCTGGTCGTGGTCGGTCGCTGCCTGTGGATCGCCGCGGAGGCCCGCGACGGCTACTCGCGGCTGCTGGCCGGGAGCCTGGGGCTGGCGATGTTCGTCTACGTCGCGGTCAACGGCGGCATGATTTCGGGCCTGCTGCCCGTCGTCGGCGTGCCGATGCCGCTGCTGAGCTTTGGCGGCACCGCGGCGGTGTCGCTGCTCGCCGGGCTGGGCGTGGTGATGGCGGTCCACGCGCACCGCCCGATCCGCGGCCGCTGAGCGCGCGCGTGCACCGCGTCTGAACACGCGCGGTTCGCCGTGCCGGAGCCGCGTGCTAACCTCGCCGCCGATGACGAAGACCCCCGATTCCCGCGGCGTTTCCCGCCGTTTTTCGCGTCGCGCCGGCAGCCTCGCGCTGCGCTCCGCGTGCCTCGGCGCCATTGCGCTGCTCGCCGCGGGCTGCGCCACGCAGGCCACGCCGCCCACGGGCGACGGTGCCGGCGCAGGCGCGCCCGTTGTCGCCGCTGCGGCACCCGCCGCCGCGCCCGGGCTGCTGCCACCGGTGCCGCAGCCGCCGGAGCGCCCGGTGGCGCCGTCGTCGGTGACCGATCCGGCGATCCCGCACGCGCAGCGCATCGAGGCCTTCGTCGATTACACGGTGGCAACGTACGGCGTCGACCCGGCGCTGGTGCGGCGCACGCTGGCGCAGGCCGAGCACAAGCAGGCGATCATCGACGCGATGACGCGCCCCGCCGAAGCCGTGCGCCCGTGGAGCAGCTACCGCCCGATCTTCGTCAACGACGCCCGCATCAACGGCGGCCGCGCGTTCCTGGCGCAGCACCGCGCGGCGCTTGCGCAGGTGGAGGCCGACACCGGCGTCCCGGCGCAGTACATCGTCGCGATCATCGGCGTGGAAACCAGCTACGGCCGCATCACCGGCAACTACCGCGTGGTCGATGCCCTGTACACGTTGGCGTTCGGCTACCCCAAGCGCGCGCCGTTCTTCGCTGGCGAGCTGGCGCAGCTGTTCGGGCTGGTCAAGGCCGAGCCGCAGCTCGATCTGCTGGCGTTGAAGGGCAGCTACGCCGGCGCGATGGGCATGGGGCAGTTCATGCCGTCGAGCTACCGGCTGTGGGCGAAGGACGGCGATGGCGATGGCCGCCGCGACCTGCTGACGCATACGCCCGACGTGTTCGCGTCGATCGCCAATTACTTCGTTGTCCACGGGTGGCAGCGCGGGGGGGCAGTGGTGGCGCGCGCCACGCGCGATCCGGACGCCGCCGACTTCCGGCCGGACACGCTGGACCCGGTGCATCCGCTGCCGGCGCTGGCCGCGCGCGGCTACCGGCCGCAGGCCGGCGAGCCGGTCGCCGACGGCGCCACGCTGCTGTCGCTGGAGGGCACTGCCGGGCCCGAGTACTGGCTGGGCTACCGCAACTTCTACGTGATCACCCGCTACAACCGGTCCCCGATGTATGCGCTGGCCGTACACCAGCTGGCGCAGGCGATCGGCGGCGGCACCGCGCGATGAGGCGCGCGCTGGCGCTCGCTGGCGCGTTGCTGCTGGCCGGGTGTTCGGGCGCGCCCAAGAAGGCCGACCCGCCGTCGCCCCCCCCGGGCGCCGCCGGCGCGGCCACGCGCGCGCCAACCCCGGGCGCGCGCAAGGTGTCGCCCTATGCCCCGGCGCAGGAAGACCCGAGAACGCGCGGCGACTACGTTGCCGGAGGGCTCTACAAGCCCGGCGTCAGCGACAGTACGCCCACCTACATCCCGGACGTCGACGCGATTCCTGAGCCAGACGTGGTCGACGAGCCGCGCTCCCGCTACGGCAACCGTTCGCCGTATCAGGTGCTGGGCGCGTCGTACACCGTCCGCGACAGCGCCTTGGGGCACGTCGAAGAGGGGCTGGCGTCGTACTACGGCAACAAGTTCCACGGCCGCCGCACCTCCAACCAGGAGGTGTACGACATGTACGCCTTCACCGCCGCGCACAAATCGCTGCCGCTGCCGAGCTTCGCACGCGTTACCAACCTCGAAAATGGCAGGTCGGTGGTGGTGCGCGTCAACGACCGCGGGCCGTTCCATGCCGGCCGCGTCGTCGACCTGAGCTATGCCGCGGCGGTCAAGATCGGCGTGCATCCGCGAGGGACCGCACGCGTGGAGGTGCGTGGCCTCACGCCGGATGGCGCCGACCGCGGCGGCACGCTGCTGGCGGCCGCGGCTGCGCCGCCGACGGTGTCCGCCGCCGCGCCGCGGCCGAGCACCGCGAACGTGCTCCCGCCTGGCGTGCGGATTGCCACCGGCAGGCCTCAGCGCATGCCGCCGAGCGCGATCGACACCCTGGTCGAGGCGCTGCCGATCGCGACCGTGGCCGCCGCCGAGCGCGCGCCGGGTGCCGTCGCGGCGCCCTCGGACTCGCCGCGCCCGTTCGTGCCGTCGACCGTGTCCGGGACGCCGGTCACACCGGCGCCGGCCGGCGAATGGCGCTTCGACATGGTCCAGGATGGCCGCGCGATGTCGGCCGACGAGTTCGACGCCTGGATGAAGGCGCGCCGTGCGCGAGTGGCCACCGGCAAGGCCGGGATCCCGGATACCTACGGCGCGGCCGCGCCGTCCGCGTCGCCGATGCCCGCACCCGAAACCTTGGTCGCAGCGCGGGAAGCCGATGCGGCGCCCGCGGCGACGCCGGCCACGCTGCCTGCGGTCGCGCCGGGCGGCGTGATGCTGCAGGTCGCCGCCTTCGGGGGCCGCGACAACGCCGAGCGCGCGCTCGGGATGCTCGAGCGCGCAGGTATCGACGGCGCCCGCCTGCTCGACGGCGCCGCGTCCGGCAAGCCGATCTGGCGCCTGCGCATCGGCCCGGTGGCCGCCGCCGGCGTCGCCGATCTCACCGCGCGCATCGCCGGGCTTGGCTTCGGCGCCCCGCATGTCGTGCGCGACTGACCGCGCGCGCCATCCCTTCTTTTCCAGGCCAACGGATGGCCGTGTCCCCGGAGTCGTTTCCCCGATGAAACCCGCTGCTTTCGCCCGCCTCGCGCTGCTGGCCGCCTGTTCGACCGCCGCGCTCGGCCTGGCGCTGGCGCAGACGCCTGCGCCTTCCCCACAGCCCACGCCGGCCCCTGCCGCAGCGCCCGCCGCGCTCAGCGACGCGCTGCCCGTGCCCGATGCCCCGGAGATCGTCGGCACCGCGTGGCTGCTGATGGACTACGCCACCGGGCAGGTGCTGGCCGGCGAGAACGTCGACGAGCGTGTGGAGCCCGCCAGCATCACCAAGGTCATGACCAGCTATGTGATCGCGGCCGAAATGCATGCCGGCAAGGTCAAGCCGGACGACGCGGTGATGATGAGCGAGAACGCGTGGCGCTCCGGCGGCGCCGGCACCGACGGCAGCTACAGCGGCTTCGAGGTCAACCAGACCGCGCCGCTGCTCGCGATGGAAAAGGGCATGGTGGTGCAGTCGGGCAACGACGCCGCGATCGCGCTCGCCGAGCACGTTGCCGGCAGCGAGGGCGCGTTCGCGTCGCTGATGAACGCCTACGCGGGGCGCATCGGCCTGAAGAACTCCAACTTCGTCAATTCGCACGGCCTGTCGGACCCGAACCACTATTCGACCGCGCGCGACCTGGCGCTGCTGGGGCGCGCGATGGTGCGCGACTTCCCCGAGGAGTACGCCTACAACAAGATCCGCGAGTTCACCGTCGGGCCGATCACCCAGCGCAATCGCAACCTGCTGCTGTGGCGGGACGACAGCGTGGATGGCATCAAGACCGGTCACCACTCTGGCGCCGGCTATTGCCTGATGGCGTCGGCCAAGCGCGGCGACCAGCGGCTGCTGTCGGTGGTGATGGGATCCACCAGCGAGGCGCAGCGCGCCACCGATTCACTGGCGCTCCTCAACTGGGGCTTCCGCTTCTACGAGACGCATAACCTGTACGACGCCGGCAAGCCGATCGCCGAGCAGAAGGTCTGGAAGGGCACCGGCGACGTGGTCCGGCTGGGCGTCGCCAGCCCGTTGCTGGTCAGCATGGCGCGCGGCAGGTACGCACAGCTCAAGCCGACGATGGACATCCCGAAGGTGCTGGTGGCGCCGATCGCCCAGGGCCAGGCGCTGGGCACGGTCCGCGTCAGCCTCGACGGCAAGGTGGTCGCCCAGGCGCCGCTGGTCGCGCTGGACGCGGTCGAGCAGGCTGGCTTTTTCAAGCGCCTGTGGCACGAATTCCTGCTGTGGTGGGATTCGGTCTAGCGGGGCCGCGGCTGTGGTGCTCCGCGATCCTGGCCGGAGCAGAAACGGTAAGGGCCGGCATTTGCCGGCCCTTACCATGTGGTGTGTCGGGCGCCGTCGTCTATCCGGCGACGTCGCCCGTCTGCCCTTGTCGTGACGCTGTCTACTGCGGCACGATCTGCGCGGCACTGCCCGAGCCGAAGACCCTGACCCGGCCACCGGATTTCAGGTTGGACGCGTCGGCGATCTGGATGGCGGATTCCTGCCCGTCGTCGAACCTGATCATGACCATGTAGGCGGTGGTGGTCGCTCCACCAGCTGCCGGAGCGCGGGTGTTGGCGGAGGCCAGGGTGTCCTGCGTCGCGCCGCTCGCGATCGAAGCGGCGTCATAGGAATACTCACCGCCGATGCGCGCGGCGGCGCGGCCGGCAAAACGCCCCATCGCACGTCCCAATGCGCCACCCGTCTGGCTGGGTGCCGAGTTGCTGCTGATCGTCTGACTGGCTGCGACCTGGACGGGCGCGATGCCGGTGACGACGCCACTGCGGAATGACATCTCCTGCGCTGCCGCGGTGGTGGTGGTTGCGATCGCCGCCATCATCAATGCGACGGCAGCCGTGCTCAGCCATGACTTCATCTTCCTGATCTCCCTGTGTGCGTCCCTGCGGACATGCAATCGTTGAAGGGAGCGGAGGACCCGTCCCTGCCGCGACTGTATGTACGTTCATCTGCGGTTTCAACTTTCTCGTCGTTCAGTCGGACCTCTTTTCCAGGCGCACGTGCCGTGTCCTTCTGCGGGTGTGACCGACACCACATTAGCGGGCCGGGCTTGCGATCCCTCCCGCGGGCCCGATACTCCCGCTATGGACATCAGATCCGACAATCCCGAGCACGGCTTCCAGTTCCCTGGCGAGTTCGACATCACTGCGATGGGACCCGCCGGCGCCGGGCTGGAAAACGAGATTCCGCTGCTGCTGCGCGCCGCCGGGCTGACCATGGTCAGCGAATCGGTGGCGACGCGCGAATCCCGCGGCGGTAAATACGTGTCGATCAGGCTGCGCTTCCGCGCAGGCTCGCGCGAGGAGTACGACACCGCCCACGCGGCGCTGCGCGAGCATCCCGAGGTGAAGTGGACGCTCTAGCGGAGACATCGACCGCGTCAGGCCCGCTGCGATGGTCCGACCTTGGCCGCCAGCCATACGAACCGGTGTGGCGCGCGATGCAGCGTCTGACCGATACCCGCGACGACGTCACTCCCGACGCGCTGTGGCTGGTGGAGCACGACCCGGTGTTCACGCTGGGACAGGCGGGCCGGCGCGCACACGTGCTCGACGTCGGCGACGTCCCGCTGCTGCACGTCGACCGCGGTGGCCAGGTGACGTATCACGGCCCCGGCCAGCTGGTGGCATATCCGCTGCTCGACCTGCGGCGCCTGCGTATCGGCGTGCGCGACTACGTGCACCGCATCGAGCAGGCCGTGATCGAGACCCTGGCTCACTGGAACATCGCCGCCGCGCGCCGCGCCGGCGCGCCGGGTGTCTACGTGGACGACGCCAAGGTCGCCGCGCTCGGCATCCGCGTGCGTCGCGGCTGCGCGTTCCACGGGGTGGCGCTGAATGTCGACATGGATCTGGCGCCGTTCGGACGCATCGATCCGTGCGGCTACGCGGGGCTGCGGGTGGCGTCGATGCTAGACTTCGGCGGCCCGCCCGGCCTCGCCGCGGTGAAGCCGGTGCTGCTGGAAGCGCTGGCCGCGCAGTTCGCTTTGACGCTGCTGCCGGTGCCGCCACCGCGCCTGGCGCCGCCCGCCGACGCTTCCACCTCCCACGCCGCCTGAGGCAAGCCCGATGCCGCCTGACACCGTCCGTCGACCGATCCCGCTGCAGGTCGTGGCGCTGCAGGATGCCGCCGCAGCGCCCGTGGACGCTGCGGGCGTTTTGCGTCCGGCCGCCGCGTCGCTGGAGCCGGGTGTGCGCCAGGTCGCTGCGGACAAGATCGCGCGCTCGCCGGTGCAGTTCGCCGACGCACCGGTGCTGCGCAAGCCGTCGTGGATCCGCGTGCGCATCCCGTCCAACGGCGCGGTCGCCGCGCTCAAGGCCAAGCTGCGTGAGAACCGGCTGGTCACGGTGTGCGAGGAGGCCAGCTGCCCGAACATCCACGAGTGCTTCGGCCACGGCACGGCGACCTTCATGATCCTGGGCGAGGTCTGCACCCGCCGCTGCAGCTTCTGCGACGTTGCCCATGGCCGGCCCAAGCCGCCCGATGCATCCGAGCCGGCCAACCTGGCGCGCACCATCGCCGACATGGGCCTGAACTACGTCGTGGTCACCTCGGTCGACCGCGACGACCTGCGCGACGGCGGTGCCCAGCATTTCGTCGACTGCATCGCCGCGGTGCGCGCGTCGTCGCCGCGCACCCGGATCGAGATCCTGACCCCGGACTTCCGCGGCAAGGGTCGCATGGAGCGCGCGCTGGAGATCCTCGCGACCAGCCCGCCGGACGTGTTCAACCACAACGTCGAGACCGTGCCCGACCTGTACCGCAACGTGCGCCCGGGCGCCGACTACCAGTGGTCGCTGACCCTGCTGCAGAAGTTCGGCCAGCAGCACCCGGGGGTGCCGACCAAGTCCGGGATCATGCTCGGGCTGGGCGAGGACATGGACCAGGTGCAGGGCACGCTGCGCGACCTGCGCGCACACGGCGTACAGATGGTCACCATCGGCCAGTACCTGCAGCCCAGCGCGCACCACCACCCGGTGCTGCGCTACTGGACGCCCGCGGAGTTCAAGGAGCTCGAGGCATATGGGCTCGAACTCGGCTTCACCCACGTCGCCTCCGGCCCGCTGGTGCGCTCGTCGTACCACGCCGACCAGCAGGCCGCCGACGCCAGCGCGCGGCAGGCGCGGTTGACCGCCTGATCCGGGTTCCCGCGTCCTGCGGGCTGGAGACCCCGCGTCGTTGCACGCGCCGCAAGGGATGCACCGTTGCGCCGACGCCATTCACCTGCGGGCCATGGCCCACGGTTACAGTGGTTCGCGTCGCGGCGAGGCGACTTCGAGCACTGTCGGCGCCCCGCAACGCGAGCCATCATGGGTCGACCGGACGCTGCCGTCGGCAGCGGCTGCGCACCCTTCCCCGCTTCGCCAAGGCACGAGTACGCATGAAAGCTTCCCAGGTCCTGTCCGTCTCCCTGATTGCGCTGGCGCTGGCTGCACCGCTTGGCCTGATGGCCCGGGCGGACGGTGCGCCGACGACGTCGAACGCGATCCCGAACGTCGCCACCACCGACCACGTGACGACCTCGAAGCTGGTCTACGGGCTGCTGTCCGACAGCCGCTACGCCTACCGCCCGCGCGCGCTGGACGCCGCGATGTCGGCCGACATCTTCAAGCGCTACCTCGAGTCGCTGGATGGCGGCAAGCTGTTCCTGACCGCGGGCGACGTGGCGCGCTTCGCGCCATACGAGACGCGGCTCGGCGATGCGATCAGGACCGGCGACATGGCGCCGGCGTTCGAGATGTTCTCGCTGTACAAGCAGCGCGTAGACCAGCGCGTGGGCTTCGCGCGCGGATTGCTCAAGCAGGACATCTTCGCCTTCGACGGCAACGACCGCTGGGAGTACGACCGCGAGGACGCGCCGTGGGCCGCCGACGCCGGCGAACTCGACAACCTGTGGCGGCAGTCGGTGCGCAACGACTGGCTGCGCCTGCAGCTGGCCGGCAAGACCCCGGACGAGATCCGCAAGACGCTCGACCGCCGCTACGCCAACATTGCCACCAGCATCGGCCAGCTCAACGGCGAGGACGCGTTCCAGAGCTTCCTCAATGCCTACACCAGCGCCATCGACCCGCACACCGATTACTTCAATCCGCGCACCGCCGGGCTGTTCAATCAGAGCATGTCGCTGTCGCTGGAGGGCATCGGCGCGCAGCTGACCAAGCAGGACGACGTGGTGGTGATCCGCGAGGTCATCGCCGGCGGTCCGGCGGCGATGAGCAACCGCTTCAAGTCCGGCGACCGCATCGTCGCGGTCGGGCAGGGCGGCTCCGGCGAGATGGAGGACGTGGTCGGCTGGCGGATCGACGATGTGGTCGAGAAGATCAAGGGCAAGGCCGGCAGCCAGGTGCGGCTGGACGTGGTGCCCGGCGAGGCTGTGCTCGACAGCAAGCCGGTGCGCATCACGCTGACGCGCGCGCGCGTGCGGTTGGAGGAGCAGGCTGCGAAGTCCGAGATCATGGAGCTGCCTGCGGTGGGCGACGGGGCGATCAAGCGCATTGGCATCATCAAGTTGCCGGCGTTCTACCAGGATTTCGAGGCGCGGCGGACGCGCAACGGCGACTACGCGTCGGCAACCCGCGACGTATCGCGCCTGCTGACGTCGTTCCGCGCCGAGAAGCTCGACGGTGTGGTGCTTGACCTGCGAAACAACGGCGGCGGCTCGCTCAACGAGGCGGTGGAGCTCACCGGGCTGTTCATCGATACCGGCCCGGTGGTGCAGGTACGCGAGTCGGGCGGCCGCGTGGCAGTCGAAAGCGACCGCACGCCCGGTGTGTCGTGGGAGGGCCCGCTGGCAGTGTTGATCAACCGTGGCTCCGCATCGGCGTCGGAGATCGTCGCCGGGGCGATCCAGGACTACGGCCGCGGTCTCGTCATCGGCGAGACCACGTTCGGCAAGGGCACGGTGCAGAACCTGGTCGACCTCGACCGCTGGCCTGCCAACGAGGGCAAGCGCTTCGGCCAGGTCAAGCTGACGATCGCGCAGTTCTTCCTGCCCGGCGGCAGCAGCACGCAGAACCGCGGCGTGGTGCCCGACATCCGTTTCCCGGTGACTGTCGATGCGACCGCGTTCGGCGAGAGCACCTATGACAACGCGCTGCCGTGGACCCGGATCGCGGCCGTCCCGCACACGCAGTACGGCAACTTCGCCACGCTGCTGCCGCAGCTCGACGCGCTGCATGACGGGCGTGTGGCCAGCGATCGCGAGTTCCAGTGGTGGTCGCAGGACGTGGCCGAGTTCCGCGCCGAGCAGGAGAAGAAGTACGTGTCGCTCAACGAGGCCGAGCGCCGGGCCGATCGCGATCGGCAGGCCACGAAGCGCCAGCAGCGGCAGGAAGAGCGCAGCCGGCTCGGTCTTGCGCTGGATCCGCTGGCGGAACAGTCCAGTGACGACGGCCTGCAGGCCAGCGAGCGCAACGTCGCCCTGGACGCCGCGCGCGAGAAGGCCGCAGAGGCGCGTCCGGACCCGCTGCTGCGCGAGTCTGCCGCGATCCTGGCCGACGCGGTGCGCCTGCTCAACGGCGACCGCCAGATGGCGGCACAGGTGCTTCCCGGGTCGACCTCGCCCGGGCAGTGGGCGCGCTGACCCGCGCGCAGGCCACGTGAGTCATCGTGCGGCCCGGTCGGTGACGACCGGGCCGCACTGTTTCGGCGCCCGGGAGGCGCCGACCGCCAGCCGGTGCCCCCACCACGGCTTGCGATCACGACGACCAGTCCCGACGTCTTGACCCAAGGCGATGCGGCGGCACATTTCCGACGGTCCCGGCGCGCGTAACATGCGCGCTGCCCGGAGCGCGCGCGCCGGCCCCGCACACCGCTGCACCGACTGGCCTCCCGATGGGTACCGCATCGCGTTCCGACCTGACCGCCGACGCCGCCACCGAGGCCCGCACCGCGTTGCCGCTGCCGGCGACCACCGCGGCGATCGCGGTGGCGCTGTCGATCGTCTACGTCATCTGGGGCTCGACCTATCTCGGCATCCGCCTGGCGCTCGAAGGCGGCTTCCCGCCGCTGCTGATGGGCGGGCTGCGCTTTCTGGCCGCGGGCAGTCTGCTGTACGCGATGCTGCGGCTGCGCCGCGTGGTGGCGCCGACGCCCCGGCAGTGGCGCGACCTCGCCTTCATGGGCCTGCTGCTGCTCGGCCTTGGCAACGGCATGGTGTGCATCGCCCAGCAGTCGGTGTCGTCGGGGCTGGCCGCGGTGGCGGTGGCGTCGGCGCCGCTGTGGATGGGCCTGTTCGGCATGTTCCGCGGCGTGGTGCCGCGGCGGCTGGAGTGGTTCGGGCTCGGCATCGGTTTCGTCGGCGTGCTGTGGCTCAACGCCGGCAGCTCGCTGACCGCGACCCCGGTCGGCCTGGTCGCGCTGCTGGTGGCACCGATCGCCTGGTCGTTCGGCTCGGTGTGGAGCCGCGGCCACGACCTGCCGTCGCCGTTCATGGCGGCCGCCGCGCAGATGCTGTGCGGTGGCGCGCTGATGCTGGGCGCAGGGCTGGCGCTGGGCGAGCGCTTTGACGGCTGGCCCACGACCAGGGGCCTGGCGGCCGTCGGTTACCTCACCGCATTCGGCTCGGTGGTCGCGTTCTCGGCCTATGTCTGGCTGCTGCAGAACGTGCGCACCACGCTCGCCGGCAGCAATGCCTACGTCAATCCGCTGATCGCGGTGGCGCTTGGCGCGTGGCTGGTGGGCGAGCGCTTCACGGGTCACGACATCGGCGCGATGGCGGTGATCCTGCTTGGCGTGGTCGCGATCACGCTTGCGCGAGCGCGGGTGCCGGCGATGGTCGACGCACGCCCGGTGACGGCGACGGCGACGGCGCCGGCGCCGGGGCCGGCGGAGCGGCCATGAGCCTGTCGGCGGAGGGCCGCGGGCTGTGGATCGCGATGGCGGCCTTCGTCATCTGGGGGTTGATGCCGCTCTACTGGCACCTGCTGAAGGCGGTGCCGTCGTTCCAGATCGTGCTCCACCGCGCGGTGTGGTGCGCGGTGCTGGTCGCGGCGTACCTCACGCTGACCAGGGGCCGCGGCTGGCTGGGCGCTGTGCTGCGGCAGCCGAGGCTGGCGGGGATGCTGGCGGTGTCGGGGGTGCTGATCGCATTCAACTGGAGCCTGTACGTGTGGGCGGTCAACGCCGGGCACGTGGTCGAGAGCAGCCTCGGGTACTTCATCAACCCGCTGCTCAACGTCGTCATCGGCGTGGTGTTCCTGCGCGAGAGGCTGCTGCCGGCGCAGTGGGTGGCGGTGGCGCTGGCCGCGGCCGGCGTGCTTTGGCTGACCTTCAACTACGGCAGCTTTCCGTGGATCGCGCTGTCGCTGGCGGCCTCGTTCGCGCTGTACGGGCTGATCCGCAAGCTCGCGGCGGTCGACGCGGTGACCGGCCTCGGGGTCGAAAACCTCTACATCTTCCTGCCGGCCCTGGTGGCGCTGCTGTGGATCGAGGCGAGTGGCGACGGCGGCTTCGCATCGCTGCGCTGGGGCGGAATGACCGACGCGCTGCTGGTGCTGGGCGGGGCGCTGACCGCGCTGCCGCTGATCGGCTTCGCGTACGCGGTGCGGCGGGTCTCGCTGTCGGTGGTTGGCGTCATGCAGTACCTGGCGCCGACCCTGCAGCTGCTGTGCGGCGTGCTGGTGTTTGGCGAGCCGTTCGGCGCCGACCGCGCGATCGGGTTCGGCTTCATCTGGGTTGGGCTGGCGGTGTTTGCGGTCGACGGCGTGCTGCGCGCGCGGCGGCGCGTGGTCGCGCAGCAGGCGTGACCTTCCGGCACCGTGCCCGGCGCGAGCCGCGCATGGGCGTGTGGCCAGGTCGGGGGCGGTCATGCATCGCCGCGGCGTCCACCGTTGCTCTGGCACAGTGGGTCGCCTCCGACCGCGCCGAGCCGCTCTTGCAGACCCACGCCCATCGCGATGTCGTCGCCGCCGCGCTGACGGCTGCGCACCACCGCGATGCCACCCTTGCGGTCGTGGTCGACGCCGCCGGCTCCACCTACGTCCGCGCCGGTGCCTGCGCGCTGTTTGCCGGCGGTCTGCAGGTCGGATGGCTGAGCGGCGGCTGTGTCGAACCCGGGATCGCCCGTCGCGCCGCACAGTGCGCGGAACGCGGTGGCATCGGCTGGATGGACATCGACACCCGGGACGATGACGACCTTCTGTCTGGCGCGGCGCTGGGCTGTCGCGGGCGGCTGCACCTCGCACTGCTGCCCCTGCGCGCGCTGGACGGTGTCGACGAAGCGCTGACGGCATGGCTGGAGGGCGACGGCGCGCTGGCGATCTCGGTCGAGGTCGACGGCACCGTGGTGATGGCAACGCCGCAGCGATCCTGGCGCTGGACGCTGCCGACGGCCGTGGAGGCCGGCGCACGCGCCGCTGGTGACCCGCGAGATCAGGGAGTACGCGTCGGCCACGGCCGCGGCGGCGGGCCGGCGCGCAGCGCGGTCGCAGGGGGGGGGCGCATCGGCGCCCCCGGCAGCGGGACGGATGCTGTCATCGACGGGTCGTCCCGTGGCGCCGGGGTGTGGCACGTGACGTGGCCGCCGCCGCCGCGCATCCTGCTGCTTGGTGCCGGCCCCGAGGCACCGGTGCTGCTGCCGCTGCTACGCGCAACCGGCTGGCGCACGGTGCTGGCCGAGGACCGCGCACGCTGGCAGCCGTGCGCGGCGCTGGCCGACGTCCACCTGGGGCTTCCCCCGGCGGCCGCGGTGACCGCGGCGCCACCGGTGCTTGCGGCGCTGGTGATGCACCACGCCTTCGAGCGTGACCGCGAGGCGCTGGCGGCACTGGCGCCGACGTCAGTCGCGTTCGTCGGGCTGCTGGGCCCGGTGCGCCGGCGCGAGGACCTTTTTCGCGTGCTCCCTGCCGGTGTGCGCACGGCGTTGGACGGTCGCCTGCGGTCGCCGGTCGGGCTGCCGCTGGGCGGGCAGGGCGGGGAGGCGATCGCGCTGTCGATCGCGGCGCAGCTGCAGGCGTGGCGGCACGGCGAGATCAAAGGGTGATCCACACTGCGACTGGCGTGCAGCGCGCAGCGCGCATCACGTTGCGCCTGCGCGGCGTTGCGTCATGCCGGCATGCCATCGGGTGCGCGCGGTGTCAGGGATGACCCTGCATGATGCGGTACTGCTGGCCGCGGGCGGCAGCCGCCGCCTGGGCCGGCCGAAGCAGCTGCTCATGCGTGAGGGCGAGCCGCTGGTGCGCCGCGCCGCGCGGCTGGCGCTGGCGACCGCGCCGCGCCGCCTGCTGGTGGTCACTGGCGGCGCCGGAGACGCGGTGGCGGCGGCGCTCGATGGCCTCGTTTGGCAGCGTGTGCATCACGCCGGCTGGGCCACGGGGCTGGCGGGATCACTGCGCGCAGCGGGCGACGTGCTGGGTGCTGATGCGTCGCCGTCGGTACTCCTGGTCGGCTGCGACCAGCCGGCACTCGCGTCGGCGCACCTGCATGCGCTGCTTGCCGGCTCGGCTGCTGTGTCGTCTGGCTGCGCGGCGACTCGCCATGCCGAAGCGCGCCTCGCCGCTCGCGTCGGAATACCGGCGGTGGTGCCCGCGGACTGGCTGCGGGGCGGCAGCCGGCCAATGACGACCGGGCGTGCGCCGATGGCCCAGGCCGGGCCTGGCGGCGCCGCCGCCCGCGACAACGGCAGTCACCCCGACCGCGGCCTCGGCCAGCGCCTGCGCGCGCTGCCGCCGGCGTCGCTGTGGATGCTCGATGCTCCAGACCTGCGCTGCGACATCGACACGCGCGACGACATGCGCGCGGCGATCGCCCGCGGATGGCTGGACGCCGACGCCACTGTGGAGGACTGATCCCACCGGCAGCGATAACGAAGCCGCGCACGTGCGAACGGCCGATGCGGGCGACGCGTTCCGCCGCCTGCAGCGCGTGGAGGTCGCCGGACGCCCTGAGGACGCTCAGTGCAACGCGATCGATCGCGGATCGATGCCGCCGGCGCAGCCTTGGCCTTCGCCGGCCATCGCCAGCCAGTGCTCGACCGTCCCGCCGAGCCGGTCGAGCCGCATCGGCAGGCTGAGGTGGTCCTCGCCCGCGAGTTCGAGGTATCGCGCCTGTGGCGCCGCCGCGGCCAGTGCGCGGCCGTGCGCGACCGGGATATGGGCGTCGTCGCTGCCGTGCGCCAGCAGCACGCAGGCCTGCGTGCTCACGATGCGCGCGACGTCGCCGACGTCGATGTGGTCCAGGTCCAGTGCCAGGCGGCCGTTGGCGCTGCGGATCACCATGTCGAGATCCTGGCCGGCATAGCGCCACCGCCCCAGCCGTGCGGCCGCCTGCGCGGTGAAGCCTTCGGGCTGGAGCGCGAGCACGTGCGGCACCATGTCGCGGATCGCCCCGCCGGCATTGTCGAACGACTCGAGCGCGACCACGCCGGCGACCTGGTCGCCAAGCGCCTGCGCCGTGAACACCGCGGTGGCGGCACCATAGGACACGCCGAACAGGTGCAGCGGCCCGGCGATCTCGCCGCGCGCGCGCAGCGCGTTGACCACATCGGCGACGTCGATCGCCTCGCGGGTACCGTAGCCGGTCGGGCCGTCGCCGGAGCGGCCGTGGTTGCGCAGGTCGATGGTGATCGTGCGATAGCCGGCCTGTGCCAGCCGCAGTGACCACGGCAGCAGCGAGTCGCCGTCCATCATCCAGCCGTGCAGCAGCACCACGGTGCCGCGCAGCGTGGCGACCGGCGCCGTCGGCGGTTCGAACGCCAGCGCGTAGTCGAGCCGCGCATGGCCATCGTCGCCGCGGCGCAGGCCGCGGTAGGCGTAGCGCATGCGGTAGTCGCCGGGATCCACCGCGCGCCAGAACAGCGGGATCCCCGCCGAGCCCGTCACCAGCCCGCTGCGGTGGGGCAGGGTGGCCAGTGCGGCGGCGATGTTCTCGTCGTCCATCAGCGGCGACACGCCGCCGGGCGCGACCAGCCGCTCGCTCAGCGCATCGCCGCTGGTGGCCCAGCCCAGCCCGGCGGCGCCGAGGCAGCAGGTGAGGACCAGCAGGAGCAATCGGATGTGCGGCATCGTGGCGGGCGCGTCTGGCAGCAAAAGGACGCGCACCCTAGCGCGCCGCAGCGACCGCTGCTAGCGCAAAGACATGACCGGCTGATGACAGCCCGCAGTCGGCCTCAGACGCGCGCCATCAGCACCCAGCCGATGGCGCCGATGCCGGCCGCGGCCACTGCGACCGTCGCGGTCCACCAGCGCCGCGCGCGCGCGCGCAGGCGGCGCACGCGCTCGTCGTTGACCGCCTGTGCGCGTGCGATCAGCGGCGCTACGTCGACCTCGGCACGCGCCAGCGCGGTCGCGTCGCCACCTTCCGCAGCGCTGGCTGCGGCCTCGTACACCGCGAAGGCCTCACGCTGCAGGTCCTGCAGCGCCTCCGATAGCGCGTCGTTGCCAGCGCGCCGCAGCGCGCCCGGGGTCGTGTCGATGTCCATGCGGCCGCCAGCTTACGCGGCGTGCGCGCCTACACCGCGCGCAGCGCGCTCGTCACCGGCAGCCGTGCCGCGCGCAGTGCCGGCGCCAACCCGCCGAGGAACCCGATCAGCAGCGCCCAGCCCAGCCCCTGCAGCACCAGCGCCGGTGTCACAGCGAAATTGAATGCGACCTGGGTGAACGATCCGGGGCTCAGCGTCGACACGCTGTAGCCGTTGAACAGCACGTACGCCAACAGCGCGCCGAGCACGCCCCCGCCAATCGCCAGCACCAGCGACTCCGCCATCACCGATGCGATCACCGGCACCCGCCCGAAGCCCAGCGCGCGCAGCGTGCCGATCTCGCGCGTGCGAGCGGACACCGCCGAGTACATTGTGTTGAGCGCACCGAACAGCGCGCCGAAGGCCATGATCACGGTGATCACGTTGGTCAGCAGCCGGATCAGGAACGTCAGCGTCTCCGACTGCTTGCTGAAGAAGTCCAGCTCGCGCTCGACGTCGACGGTGAGCTGCGGGTCGTCCTTCAACCGCGCGGCGAAGCCGTCGAACGCGGACTCGTCGGTGAGCTTCACCAGCACCGACGAATAGCCGCTGCGGTCGAACGCGTTCTGCACCACTTCGGTGTCGGCCCACAGCTCGGACTCGTGGCCGTCGCCGTCGGTGGTGAACACGCCGACGATGGTCCACGGCGTGCCCTTGAACACCAGCGTCTCGCCGACCGCCAGCCCGGCGAACTGCTGCTGCGCCTGGTGCCCCACCAGCAGCTCCTGCAGTCCGGGCCGGAAGCGCCGGCCCTCGACGATGCGCAGCTCCGGGCGCAGCTCGTAGGTGCTGCCCTCGACGCCGCGCAGGGTGACGTTGGTGCCGCCGGCCTCGCCGCGGCGCGCGACCTCGGTGATGACGATGATCTCGCCCGACGCCAGCGGCAGGCCGTCGGCGCCGCGCATGATCGCGCGGTCCTGCCGGATCAGCGTGACCAGCCCGCGCTCGAGGAAGCTCGACAGCTCGGCGTTGGCGCCACCGCGCAGCACGATGGCGCGGTCGGGCTGGCCGGTGCTGCCGAGCGTGCGGGTCAGGCCTGCCGACATCGACAGCATCGCCACCAGCACCGCGACCACGCCGGCGATGCCGACCACGATCACCAACGACGCGCCCCAGCGCTGCGGGATGCTCTGCAGGTTCATCCACACGATCTCGCGGGTCTGCCGCAGGGCGCGCACGTCAGCGGCCCGCCAGCGCGTCGACGATCTTCAGCCGCATCGCGCGCAGTGCCGGCGGCAGGCCGACCGCGGCCGACAGCACCACCACCGCGACCGCGACGAACACCCAGACCCGCAGGTTGGGCTGCAGCGGCGGGAACTCCGGCGGCAGCCACGCGGTCACCACCGACGCCAGCGCCATGCCCAGCCCGGCGCCCAGCGTACACAGCAGCAGCGCTTCGGCCAGCACCAGCCACAGCACCGTGCGGTCGGTGAACCCGAGGCATTTCAACACCGCCAGCTCCGGGATCCGCTCGCGCACCGCCTGGCTCATGGTGAAGCCGGTGAGGATCAGGATGGTGAAGAACACTGCGCCGGAGATCGCGTTCATGATGAAGCCGATGTCGCCGAACTGGCGCAGGAAGCCGAGCTGGAAGTCGGCCTCGTTCTGGCTCTTGGTCTCGTCGGCGGAGTTGGCGAAGCGGGCGTCGATCTCCGCGGCCACGCGCGCGGAGTCCAGCGGGTCGGCGACGCGCACCACGAACACGCCCGCTAGGCCGCGCGCGCCCGCGCCGCGCGCTTCGTCGAACTGGCCGTAATTGAGGTACATCAGCTGCGCCTGCTCCGCCCACTTATCGTCGCGCCCGTCGAAGATGCCGACCACGCGCCACTCCCAGACCCGGCTGCCGTCGGCCTTGGTCCAGATGAAGCTGTTGAGCGGCACGATGTCGCCGACCTCCCAGCCGTAGCGGTTGGCGAGGATGCGGCCGACGATGGCGCCGTCCTGGGTCGACACGAATGCCCGCCACTGGTCCTCGGGCATCACCCATTCCGGATACGTGTCGCGCAGCCGCTGCGGGCCGACCGCGAACTGCGGGAAGCCCGCGCGCTCGTCCTGGTACTGGCCACCGAAGAACTGCGAATGGCCGATGGCCTCGACCCCGCGGATGCCCTCGATCTGCGGCAGCATGCGCATCGGCAGCGGCTGGGTGAAGCTGGTGCGCGCCTGCACGATCAGCCGGTTGGCGCCGAGAAAATCCGCGCCGCCGGAGAACAGCGCGTTGACCGCCTGCAGCAGGCCCAGCAGCAGGAACGCCGCGGTCAGCGACAGCAGGGTGAACACCGTGCGCGTCTTCTTGCGGAACAGCGCGCCCCACACCAGCGGCAGGTACTTGCGGATCATGCGGCGCCGCCCATCGCTCAGTGCCCGCCCGGGTCGTCGACCAGCGTGCCCTTGTCGAGGTGCACGGTGTGGCGCGCGTACTCCGCTGCCTTGGGGTCATGGGTGACCATGACGATGGTCTTGCCGAACTCGCGGTTGAGCTGCTGCAGCAGCGTCAGCACCTCGTCGGCGGTGCGCCGGTCGAGGTCGCCGGTGGGCTCGTCGCAGATCAGCAGCAGCGGATCGGACACCAGCGCGCGTGCGATCGCGACGCGCTGCTGCTGGCCGCCCGACAGCTCGCTGGGCTTGTGCCGCGCGCGGTCGCCCAGCCCTACCAGGCCCAGCGCCAGCAGCGCCCGCCGCGCGCGCTCGCCGGCCGACATGTCGGTCAGCAGCAGCGGCAGCTCGACGTTCTTCTGCGCGCTGAGCACCGGCATCAGGTTGTAGCTCTGGAAGATGAAGCCCACCGTCTCCGCGCGCCACGCGGCGAGGTCGTCGCCGGCAAGGTCGTCGATGGCGACGCCGGCAACCGCGAGCAGACCGCCGCTTGGCGAATCCAGGCCGCCGATCAGGTTGAGCAGCGTGGTCTTGCCGGAGCCCGACGGCCCCATCAGCGCGACGAAGTCTCCGCGCGGGATGTCGAGGTCGATGCCGTGCAGCACTTCGACCCGCTCACGGCCGGTGTCGTAGGCCTTGGTCAGCGCGCGGATCGCGACCAGCGGCAGCGCATCGCCCGGCGCTGGCGCGACCGCGGCCGACGACTCCACCTGCCCGGTGCGGTGCATCAGCGCGCCGGCACTGCGGCCACGGTGACGCGGTCGCCGTCGGCGAGGACGCCGGGCTCCAGCACCACCACCGCGCCCGGCGCCAGCCCCGCGGACACTCGGCGGTCGGCGTCACGGGTTTCCGCCAGCGTGACCTCGCGCGCCACCGCGCGCCCTAATTCGACGACGAACACCTTGCCGCGTGTGGCCTTGGCCGCGTCGCCCTCGACCACGATCGCCTTTGCCGGTACCCACGCGCCGGTCGGCGGCTTGGCGCCGGGGGCGGCGCGCTCGAGGAAGCTCACGCGCACGCCCATGTCGGGCACGATGCGGGGATCCTTCGCCGACAGCGAGATACGCACCTTGACCGTGGCCTTGCTGCGGTCGGCGGTCGGGATGATGGCGATCACCTCGCCGGGGATGCGCCAGTCGGGATAGGCATTGAGCACCGATTCCACCGGCATGCCCGGCTGCACGCGGCCGATGTAGGCCTCGTTGACATCGACCTGCACCTCCAGCGAATCCATGTCGACGATCGTGCCGATGCCGGTGCGGGTGAAGCCGCCGCCGGCGGAGATCGGCGACACGATCTCGCCGGGCTGCGCCGCCTTGGCGGTGACAACGCCGGCAAACGGCGCGCGCACCACAGTGTTGTCGATGCCGATCTGCGACACCGCCAGCTGCTCGCCGGCAACCGCGACGTTGCGCTGCGCGCTGATGCGCTGCGCGCGCAGCGCGTCACGGCGCGCCACCGCCTCGTCGTACTGCTGGCGCGACACCAGCTGCTGGTCGACCAGCCCGCGCAGGCGCCCGGCGCTGGCCTCGGCCTCGGCCAGCTGCGCCTGCACCTGGCCGACCTGGCTGCGGGCCGCGTCCAGCTGCGCATCGGACAGCGCCCGCTGCGCGTCGGCGTCGAGCGGATCAAGCGTGGCCAGCACCTGGTCGGCCTCGACGCGCTGGCCCTCCTCGATCAGCACCTCGCGCACCTTGCCGGTGATCTTCGACGACACCGTGGCGATGCGCCGCGCGACGATGTAGCCCGATGCGTCGAGCACCGATGCGTTTGCCGGATCGGCGGCATCGCGCGCGGTCGCTGTCTGCACCGTCGTCGGCCGCATCATCGACACGCCCACCATCACCGCGACCACCAGCAGCACCGCGCCCGTGACCCACGGCCACAGCCGGCGCTTCGCTCGCCGCGCGCCAGCGGGCTTGCGGTCGATGTGCAGTTCGCGCAGCAGGTCGGCGTTGTCGGTCATCGTCTTGGGGTCGCATCGGAGTGGGCTGGGGCAGCGCGCAGTGTGGACCGGTTCCGGCGCGCGACCAAGATGGCCGCCACGGCCCGGGTGCGGGCGTGGCGCCGGGTGACGGCTGTCATGTGCACGGCATGACCGTCGCGACTGCCGCCGCGCATCAACGTGCTGCATCGTGGCGACAGCTGCCAGAGGAGCCCCACGATGCCCGCGACCACCGCCACGCGCGATCCCGTCCACGTCACGCTCCGTCCTGTCGCCGGCCGCGCTGCCGCCGGCGTGGACGCCCGTCTGCGCGCGGCGTCCGTCCCCGATGCCGACGTGCCACCGCTCGCCCGCCTCGACGGCGTCCACCGGCGCTACGGCAGCGTGGTCGCGCTGGACGGCGTCGACCTGGCGCTGCGCGCCGGCGAGGTGCTGGCGCTGCTGGGTGCCAACGGCGCCGGCAAGTCGACCGCGGTCGGCCTGCTGCTGGGCATGGTGGCGCCCGATGCCGGCACCGCCACGCTGCTGGGCCAGCCGCCGCGGCAGCTCGCGGCGCGGCGCGCTGCGGGCGTGATGCTGCAGTCGGCGGCGGTGCCGGACACGCTGCGCGTCGGCGAGGCGCTGGAGCTGACCCGCAGCTACTACGCCGACCCGCTGCCGGTCGCGGAGTGCGTCGCGCTGGCGGGACTCGACAGCCTGCTGCGCCGGCCGTACGGCAAGCTGTCGGGCGGGCAGCAACGGCGGGTGCAGTTCGCGCTCGCCATCTGCGGCCGGCCGCAGGTGCTGTTCCTCGACGAGCCGACCACGGGCCTCGACATCGGCGCCCGCGAAGGCCTGTGGCGCGCGATCCGTGCGCTGGTCGCAGAGGGCTGCGCGGTGCTGCTGACCACGCATTACCTGGAGGAGGCCGAGGCGCTGGCCGACCGCGTCGCGGTGCTGCACCACGGCCGGATCGTCGCGTCGGGCAGCGTGGCGGAGATCCGCGCGCGCGTCGCCCAGCGCCGCATCCGCTGCGTCACCACACTGCCTGCCGACAGCGTGCGCGCCTGGCCCGGCGTCCGCAGCGTGGCGACGGAAGGCGACGCCCTGGCGATCGTCGCTGACGCCGCCGAGGACGTCGTGCGCCGCCTGCTGCAGGCCGATCCCGCACTGTCGGCGCTGGAAGTCCGCCGCGCGGGGCTGGCCGACGCCTTCGTCGCGCTGACCGATGACGGCGACGTCGCCAGCTCCGCCAATCCGGACGCCGGTCGCACCAGCGCCTTCGCAGGCACTGACACCGACACCGACACCGACACCCGCACCGGTGTGCCTTCCGCCAATGCCGCCACTCCATCCCTCCACCGCCAGGAGCGCACGTGATGCATGCCACCGTCGACGACACCCCCCGCTTCGGGGTCCTCCCGGTATCGGGGGACACCCTGCCCGCCTCGTCTGCGTTCAGACCGCGGCGCTGCTACCTCCTGGAGGCGAAGTACGAATTCCTGCGCCAGCTGCGCACGCCGGAGTTCGCGATTCCGGCGCTGACCTTCCCGGTGCTGTTCTACGTGCTGTTCGGCGTGGTGCTGACGATGCCCGGCCCGGGCGATGCGGGTGCGCGGGCGACCACGCTGCTGGTCAGCTACGGCGTGTTCGGCATCATGGGCCCGGCGCTGTTCGGCTTCGGCGTGGCGATGGCGATGGACCGCGACATGGGCCTGCTGCGGCTCAAGCGCGCGCTGCCGGTCCCGCCCGGCGCCATCCTGCTGGCCAAGACCGCGATGGCGATGCTGTTCGGGCTGATCATCACCGCGATGCTGATGGCGGTCGGCGTGGCCTTCGCCGGCGTCGTGCTGTCGCCGGCGCAGCTTGCGCTGCTGGCACTGGTCAACCTGCTCGGTGCGCTGCCGTTCTGCGCGCTCGGGCTGTGGATCGGTACCCTGGTCGGCGGCCAGGCCGCGGTGGCCATCGTCAACCTGGTGTACCTGCCGATGGCGTTCCTGTCGGGACTGTGGATCCCGCTGTCGGTGTTGCCGGACGTGGTACAGCGGCTGGCGCCCGTGTGGCCTGCGTACCACCTGCAGCAGGTCGCGCTGAAGGCGGTCGGCGGTGATGCCGGCGGCGCGCTGTGGCTGCACCTGCTGGTGCTGGCGACGTATGGCGCGGTGTTCTTCTTCCTCGCGCGCCGGCGGATGGCCGCATGACCGGCCACGCGCGTCCTCCGATAGGCGTGCGGCCGACACCCGGTCGTGCGATGCGCGCTGCGTGGCGCCGTGGCACGCTCTGCCGCGCGTCCCGTGGCTCGGCGACAACGGCCTGCCTGCCTGCTGTTTCCGGCCGTACATGCGGTGCCCTCACCTTCGACCGCGACACCGGAGCCATGCCATGAGCCGACTTCCCGAGCTTGCCGCCGTCGCCGTGCTTGCCACGGTGGTCGGCGGTGCGGTGCTGCTGCATGATGGCGGCCGCGTTCAGGGGCAGGCCCCCGCGGCAACCGCCACGGCCACCGCGCCGCTGACCGACGGCAGCAGCTTCGCGATCCGCGATGTGCGCGTATTCGACGGCGACCACGTGCTGCCGCGCGCCACGGTGGTGGTGCGCCATGGCCGCATCGCCGCGGTCGGCGCCGACGTCGCCATCCCGGCCGGGGTGCAGGCCATCGACGGCAGCGGCAGGACCCTGCTGCCGGGCCTGATCGACGCGCACGTGCACAGCTGGGGCGACGCCCGCCGCGACGCGCTGCGCTTCGGCGTGACCACCGAGCTCGACATGATGGGCGACGTCACCCGCAGCGCCGCGCTGCGCGCCGAGCGCACCGCGATGGACGCGACCGACGAGGCCGACCTGTGGACCGCGGGCGCCGCGGTCACCGCGCCCGGCGGCCACGGCACGCAGTACGGCATGGCGGTGCCGACGCTGGCCGCCGACGGCGACGCCGCGGCGTTCGTCGCAGCGCGCATCGCGGAGGGGTCGGACTACATCAAGCTGATCATCGAGGACATGCACGTCTACGGCGGCGCCGCGCGGCTGCCGACGCTGGCGCCGGCGCAGGTGTCGGCAGCGATCGCCGCGGCGCACGCGGGCGGCCGGATGGCCGTGGTCCACGCGTCCGCGCAGGACGACGCGCGCCGCGCGCTGGACGCAGGCGCCGCCGGGCTGGTGCACGTGTTCCAGGATGCGCCCGCCGACGCCGCGCTGGTGGCGCTGGCGAAGCAGCGTGACGCGTTCGTGGTGCCGACGCTGTCGGTGATCGCGATGATCGCCGGCGAGGACGGCGGCGCGCGCCTGGCCGAGGATGCGCGCCTGTCGCCGTGGCTGGCCCCGGCGCAGCGCGAATCGCTGCGCGGCAGCTTCGGCGGCGCGCCGCGGCCGCAGTTGATGGACAACGCGCTGGCCAGCGTGGCGGCACTGCACGCCGCCAGGGTGACGCTGCTGGCCGGCACCGATGCCGGTAATCCCGGCACCACCCACGGTGCCGGCCTGCATGGCGAGCTCGCGCTGCTGGTGCGCGCCGGGCTGACCCCGGTGCAGGCGCTGGCGGCGGCAACCGCCGCGCCGGCGGCGCGCTTCGGCCTCGCCGACCGCGGCCGCATCGCCCCGGGCCTGCGCGCCGACCTGCTGCTGGTCGACGGCGACCCGACCGCCGACATCACCGCCACCCGCGCGATCGCCGGCGTGTGGAAGAACGGCCACGCGGTCGCGCGCGCCGCGCGCGCCGCGCTCGCCGCCGCTACTTCCGCGGACGCGCCGGCAATTGCGGCCGCCACCCTGGTGTCCGACTTCGACGACGGCGGGCTGGGCACCGCGTTTGGCGGCGAGTGGCAGGCGACCCCCGAC
>PPFU01001228.1_pt1 | contig 40494 bp, 44 predicted proteins | sample 1535991 | NCBI WGS metagenome assembly PPFU01 (sample SAMN04901290, study PRJNA319586) | Hypolithon metagenome, whole genome shotgun sequencing project. | isolation source: Antarctic Hypolithon | place: Antarctica: Miers Valley | collected 2014
CTCGGCCTGAAGCTCGACGATCCCAGCTTCAACGCCCCCATCTACGCCAACCTCTTCGACGACGAGGAAGGCGGCACCTACAGCCTCATCTGGTCCCGCCCCGCCAAGCGCAACGGCGACTGAGCCAGCCAGACGCCCCGCCCGGGTCCGCCCGGGCGGGGCGCTACTTGTGCAGTCGTCTAAAAGATGCGGACGAAGTCACCGGGACGATTGCCGCGCATGCTGCACGACCAACTCCTTCCTGAACTCGACGCCAAGGTTAGGGAGCCTCGACGCGGCTGGAGCAGCGCGCTCAGGTCACTTTTTAATCCGGAGAAGTCGCCGCCCCGTGGCGGGGTGATTTTGAGCGCCGTAAGCTGCGGCACCCGCTCGATGTCGTAGCCCAATCGGTCGAGCCGTCGGATTACTCGACCGATGTTGTCTCCGAGACAGCGATTGAACTCAGCTAGGTATCTACGACGAAGTCGAAGCTTCTTTGCCATGCGCGGGCCTCCCAACAACGCTCCAGTCCCAGCCAGATGCGACGAACTATACCGCGGATTAGCGCACTTCGCTACGACGAGGCGGCCTCCTCTTCAAGGAGCAGGGCTGGCCGGATGCCGAGCGCCTCTGACGCCGCCCAAAGGGTTAGCAAGGTGACGTTCTGCTGGCCTCGCTCCATGCTGCTGACATGAGCGCGATCGACGCTCATGCGCTCGGCCACCGCTTCCTGGCTGAGCCCGGCGGCTAGCCGGAACCGGCGCATGTTGCCGCCGAAGGTTCTGCGGATATCCATCCGCAGTGTCGAACCGGATCGCGTATCTTGATGCTACGCATTATAATACGCGCTAATGACGACACCGCGCCGTCTGGGAAGGACATGGCGCGGTCTTGAAAGTCGGCTATCAGGCGCGCCACCAACGCGTCGAACGGGAGGAGACGAGCGTGGGTGACCCCAACCTACACTTACAAGACAAGCCGCCGGCTCGCGACACGGTTACCGACTACGACCTTTGCCACGGCAGGATCTACCTCCGGCTCCTCGATGCGGCGGCCGAGGGCGCCGACTGGACCGAAGCGGCCGAGCTTGTTCTGGGACTCGATCCGAGGAGCGATGCGGACCGGGCGCGGCGCGTTCACGACAGCCACCTTGAGCGCGCGCGCTGGATGACGCGCGTAGGTTACCGAGACCTGCTCGCGCGTACTTCCTGAGCGATGCTGCCCGCGCATCGCATGATGCTCGGACGCGGACTATCGGCGTGAAGGGCGAGGTCTAAGCATCGGGAGTCCACGCGGAGCGTGAGACGGCTCCGCACATAATAGTGAGAGCCATTATGCCGTCCGCAGACTGGCGGTCGCCGATCGCCTACGAGGCCCTGGACACCGTACCCAGCAACGCGCTCGCCTGGGAGTATCTCCGCCGCAATCCCGATTACGCCCGTGACTTCGCGCGAGCTGACGCCCTTCCGCCCATGTCAGCCGACGCGATCGCGCTGACCTGGGGGTTGCGATTTCGTGGCCGATCCGCGCTTGTCCGACCACGGCAAGCCAGTCTTCTGGTCGGCTCACGAGGCCACCGCCGTCCTGATCCTGGCGGAACTCCCGCTTGGCTTTACGTCGACGGCGCAGCTGCCGAAGCCGTCGGCTGAGCGAGTCGCAGAGGACGGACACCATCGCCTGATCCACGACCCGCCGACGCAGCTTTGGCTGCTCGACGATCGAGACGCCGACAACGGACTCGGCGTGCTGATCCCTTTAGACGAGATGCTGCCGGATCGTATCGCAGCCGCAATGGCGTTTTGGCGGCGAACGCGAGGGCTCGGCGACACGGCAACAACATCGCCCACCCCGCACCGGCGTACCCGCCTGATACTCGGCCTTCGCGCCCTCGACGGCCGAGCCGAAGACGCGAGCTACCGCGAGATCGCATCCGCTCTTTTCGGGCCGGAGAACGTCCCCGCCGGGCGTGCTTGGAAAACGCACGACCTGCGCAGCCGCACGCTCCGGCTCGTCGCCGATGCTACCGCGCTGATGCGCGGCGGCTACCGGAAGCTGCTTCGCTGACCCGGGCCTAACACCGGATCGCCGCACATCCGTAGAACCGCTTTTGCGCATCTCCGGGTGGGGTTCGCTTTCGCGCACCCGCTCTTCGGACTCCCCCTCCGCCACGCCGCTTCGCCATCGTGAGCGTCGAGGGTCGCCGGTGTCCGGCGACCCGCCCTCGCACCATGGAGGCACCCCGGTGTCCGCTACCGCAACCAGCATCCCTCCACGCTACCTGCGAACACCCGAAGCCGCCCGCTTTCTCGGCCTCTCGGGTCGCACGCTCGAGAAGCATCGCACTTATGGCACCGGCCCTCGCTACTCGAAGCTCGGCGGTCGCGTCGTCTACCGGGTCGACGATCTCCAGGCATGGGTCGACCGCGGGTCGAAGTCATCGACCAGCGACGACACTGGTGAAGAGGTGCTGCCCGCCAAGCGCCACGCCGCCGTCTCGCCGGCCTATGCCGGCCAGAACCGTCGCTGATCTGGCACCGAGCGTAACCGATGTCGATCCGTCACTCAGCAACCGGCGAACGCGCCCAACTCGACCTGTTCCGGGCCATGCCCGGGCAGTTCGCGGCGCGCGATGCGCAGGACCTCATGGCCTATCCCTTCTTCTCGCTCGGCAAGTCGAAACGGATCGCGCCGATCGACTTCACCGCCGGCTCGGTCGCGATCCGCGTCGAGGCCGTGCCGGAACACGGCATGGCGACGATCTGGGACGCCGACGTGCTGATCTGGGCCGCCAGCCAGATCGTCGAGGCCCGCGACCATGGTATCCGCACCTCGCGGCTGATGGCGGCGACCCCGTACGAGATCCTCGCCTTCGTCGGGCGCGGCGTATCGGCTCGCGATTACGAGCGCCTGAAAGCGGCGCTCGACCGTCTCCAATCGACGACCGTCGCCACCACCATACGGCAGCCGACCGAGCGCCGCCGTCATCGCTTCAGCTGGGTCAACGAATGGAAGGAGCGCGTCGACGCGCGAGGCCGTCCGCTTGGCCTGGAGTTGATCCTGCCCGATTGGTTCTACTCCGCGGTTATGGACGACGCGCTCGTCCTTACCATCGACCGGGCGTATTTCGACCTGACCGGCGGACTAGAACGCTGGCTTTATCGCCTTGTCAGGAAGCACGGGGGCCGTCAGCCGGGCGGGTGGAGCTTCGACCTCAAGCACCTCCACGCCAAGTCCGGCAGCCTCTCGCCGCTCAAGCACTTCGCCTACGACCTGCGGGACATCGTTCGCCGCCAGGCGCTGCCCGGCTACGCGCTGACCATCGATCGTGGACCGATCGGCCAGGAGCGGCTCGCCTTCGCGATCGTGCCCGTCGATCCGCTCGAACGCGCCATGCGCCGCGCCCTCGGCCTGGATCCTCGGACTGAGGATAAGCTGTGAATCGTCTCGTGCTATCGGGGACCGGCACTATCGTGCCATCGGGGACCCGATCCTCGTGCTATCAGGGACCGAAACCGTTCCTAAGCGCTTGGCGCAGCACGGCTTTTCAGCCCTGTAACTTCTCTAACTCAGATTCTTACAGAATCTGTCTAACGCGATCGATACGCGCGAGCGCTGAGTATCTAGCCCTTCGTCAGCGCGAGGCGCGGTCGTGATCGTCGCCCTGATCAATCAGAAAGGCGGCGTCGGAAAGACGACACTCGCGCTCCATCTCGCGGGCGAGTGGGCCGGGAAGGGGAAGCGGGCGCTGGTCGTCGACGCGGACCCCCAGGGGTCGGCGCTCGACTGGTCCGAGCAACGCGCGCGCGAGGGTCTGCCACGCCTGTTCGGCGTTGTCGGGCTGGCGCGCGACGTGCTTCACCGAGAGCTGCCCGAGATCGCCCGCGGCTACGACCGCGTCGTCATCGACGGTCCACCGCGCGTCGCCGCGATCGCGCGCTCCGCGCTGCTCTGCGCCGACCTGATCGTCATCCCGGCCACGCCCTCGCCGTTCGACGGATGGGCGTCGGCGGAGATGCTTCGCCTCCTGGACGAAGCACGGGTGTTCCGACCCGAGCTGCGGGCGAGGATGCTGCTCAACCGCTGCGCCGCGCGCACCGTCATCGCCCGCGAGACCGCCGAGGCGCTCGCCGACCATGATCCGCCGCTGCTAGCTTCTCGCGTCGGTCAGCGCATTGCATTCGCCGACACGGCGCGCTCCGGTCGACTGGTCAGCGAGACTCCGGCCGGGTCGATTGCGGCCGGTGAGATCGCCGCGGTCGCGGCCGAGATTGACGAGCTTGCGCCATGAACGCCCGCGATCCCAAGCGCGCTTTTGCCTCTCGGCCGAGCACACCTGACGCCTGGGTCAGAACGCCGGAGACGACGGAGACCGCCCCGCCGGCCTACACCGCGCGGCTGACGATCGACGTCACGCCGGCACTGCGTGGGCGGATCAAGGTCACCGCGTTTGGGCGCGGCCAGACCGTCGCCGACATGCTGCGCATGCTGCTCGATCGCGAGTTCCCTGTCGGCGGCCATGGCAGCGAGGACGCGCCATGAGCCAGCGCACTCGCGTCGAGCTGCTCCACCTGGAAAAGCGGATCGAGCGTTGGATCCGCTTCGGCCGGCATGTCGAGGAGGAGATCCTCGACCGCCGCCGCCGCGCGCTCTGGTTCGAGCCGGGACAGGTGTTCGCGTTCGTGCGCTGGGCGGCGAACGACCACGGCACAGCCGTTTCGCGCATCGACATCCTGCGCGCCTGCGCGACCGTCGAGCCGCTGACCACCATTCCCGGTGTGACCCCCGGCGGCGAGGTCCTGCTACGTATCTCCGGCTGGCCGAAGGTCGAACGCGTGCTGCTGGCCATCGACCAAGTCGAGGCGCTCGACCTGCATCCTTCCGACGCCTGCCCCGACCATTGGCGGCACGTCCACAACCGCATCACCGCCGGCAAGGTGCCGCGAGCCTACGACCACGCGCGTCACGAGGCGTGGCTACTCCGACAGAGGATCGACGCATGACCGACATACGCTTCGCTTGGCGCACACTGATCGCGGGATTTCTCGGCTTGGGAATGATCGCCATCACCACGGTCGCATCGATGCCGACGCGGCTCGTCTGGAACGCGTCCGAAAGCGTGCCGCTCGGCCTCTACGCCGTGCGTCCGATCAAAGACCTCCGGCACTCCGATCTCGTGCTCGCACGGCCGCCCGAGCCGATCGCCGAGTTCCTCGCCGATGGCGGCTACGTACCGCTTGGCGTGCCGCTCCTGAAGCACGTCGCGGCGCTGGCCGGACAGCGAGTCTGCCGCTCCGGGCTCGACGTGACCGTGGATGGAGAGTCGCTGGCGATGGCCCGCGAACACGACCGCATGGGCCGCCCGCTGCCACACTGGGATGGCTGTCGGACACTCACATCGAGCGAGGTGTTTCTCGTCAACTGGGACGAGCCGGCGTCGCTCGACGGGCGCTATTTCGGGCCACTGCCGACCAGCTCCATCGTCGGCCGCGCGACGCCAATCTGGACCGGCGAGGAGCGCTGAGGATGCCGTCTCACGTTCCTTCCCGGCCCGTTCTGGCATTAGCCATCGTCGCTGCGGCTGCAGCCTGGGCGACCACCGCGCCTGCTTCGCGAGCGCAGGTGCAGCGCGTCGCTCCAGCGGCCTTGGTGCAGATCGACCCGGTGTCGGTGGCCGTCGCGGAGGCGTCTCGGCGGTTCGGGGTTCCCGAGAGCTGGATATGGTCGGTGATGCGCGTCGAGAGCGCCGGCAATCGCGGTGCGGTGTCGCACGCGGGTGCGATGGGCCTCATGCAGGTGATGCCCGCGACCTACGCCGGACTGCGCCGTCGCTACGGTCTGGGAGCAGACCCGTTCGACGTGCGCGACAACGTTTTGGCGGGCACGGCGTACCTGCGTGAGATGTTCGACCGCTACGGTACGCCGGGGTTCTTGGCTGCTTACAACGCCGGTCCTGGACGCTGGGAAGCCTATGCGACCGGTCGCCGAGGTCTCCCATCAGAGACGGTCGGTTACCTCGCCCGGCTCGCTCCGATGATCGGCGTGGAAGCTCCCGCTGCGATCACGGACGCCGCAGGGAGGTCGTTCGGATCACCAAAGTCGGCCTCAGTCTTTGTCACCTTCAACAGCGCTTCGGACGCATCGAACGTCGCGCGGCTTCGTCAAATCATCGCAGCGAACACGACACTGGTGTTACCGCGTGAAGAGCTGTTCGTCCGCCGTTCTAGTGTCTCTGAACCCCTTGCTGAACCAGCTTCGACTACGGGCGCGACAAGCAGGCCATTTACGGTCAGCGACGTCGTTGAAGCTTCGATCGGCGCTCCATCATCGCCGCCGAACACCCTCTTTCCACCCCGCACGTCGCTGGCGAGAATCCGATGAGCCAGATCGTGCTCCTTAGTTTTCTGGCGTTTTCTAGCGTGGGCTCGGGGGGAAGGCGGGTCAGGTGCGGAGAAGGCGACAGCAGAGGGCAGGATAAAAGCGGCAGCCTATGGCGCCGGTTTGCGGTCGGTTTTCCGTTGCTTCTCAACGGTTTAAGACAGGCTGCGCTTTCGCTGGACAGCCTGTCTCTTGAACTAAGTCGTTCAAATGCATCGTTATTTCCTAGGCTGCAATCATCGTGAGCACCCGCGACGACGATCTGCGCATCCGCCCAGGACGAGTCCGCGACGGTGGCGGGCGGGCCAGCGGGAAGGCCAGGAGCTTCATCGCCAAGGCGCTCGCGGCGACCGAGAAGGCTGGCGGCCTGCATCGCGGTCGCGGAGAGCGAGGCTCGGGGGCGTTCGGGCGCGGTCGCGCCGCCAGCTTCGCCGCCAAACGCGGGCTCGGCTCGCGCTCGCGCGGTGTCGTGATCAAGGCGCGCGTCGTCCGCCACGGCGGCAAGGCCGCGCCGCTCGGACCGCACGTCGCCTACCTCAAACGCGAAGGCGTTAGCCGCGACGGGGAGGCCGGCTGCCTGTTCGATGCCGACGCCGAACAGGTCGACGGCAAGGCGTTCGCCGAGCGCTGCGACGGCGACCGGCACCATTTCCGCTTCATCGTTAGTCCGGAAGACGCGGCCGAGCTCGCCGATCTCAAGGCCTACACCCGCGACCTCATGGCCGACATGAGCCGCGACCTCGGCACCCGGCTTGACTGGGTGGCGGTCGAGCACTGGAACACCGAGCATCCGCACATTCACTTCCTCGTCCGCGGACGCAGCGACGACGGATCGGACCTGGTGATCGGGCGCGACTACATCAGCCAAGGCCTGCGTGCCCGCGCCGAGCAGCTCGCCACGCTCGAACTCGGCCCACGCTCCGAGCAGGAAATCCGCCGCGGCCTCGAACGGCAGATCGACAGCGAGCGGTTCACCCCGCTCGACCGGATGCTGACGCGCGACGCCGCGCGGAATGGCGGAGTCGTCGATCTGCGGCCCGGACCCGATCCTGCGCGTGAGCCCGATCGACAGCTGCTGGTCGGTCGAGCCCGAAAGCTGGAGCGGCTCGGACTGGCGACACCGGCAGGCTCAGCGCGCTGGAACCTGTCGGAGCAGGCTGAGCCGACGCTGCGGGCGCTCGGCGAGCGCGGCGATATCATCAAGACTATGCACCGGGCGCTTGGCCGTCGAGGCATCGAGCCTGGCGGCGAAATCGCGATGCACGCAGAGGCAGAGGTGCCATCGATCACCGGCCGCTTAGTCGAACGCGGTCTGCATGACGAGCTGACCGGCTTGGCCTATGTGGTCGTCGACGGCGTCGACGGCCGGGCCCACCATCTCCGCTTGCCGAACCTCGATGCGACCGGCGATGGGCGGCCCGGCGCGATCGTGGAGGTGCGCAGCTTCGAGGATCGGACCGGAACGATGCGAGCGGCGGTTGCGGTCCGCTCGGACACGACCCTGCAAGCGCAGGTGACCGCCGATGGAGCGACGTGGCTTGACCGGCATCTGGTCGGCAAGAGCACGGTGGCCATTGCTGACCGCGGCTTTGGCCAAGACGTCCGCACCGCGCTTCAAGACCGGACCGAGCATCTGGTCGGCGAAGGACTGGCGAAGCGGCAAGGAAAACACGTCGTGTTCGCGCGCGATCTGCTGGACACGCTTCGCCGCCGCGAATTGGACGCGGTCGGCCGCAGCATAGCGGCCGAGACCGGCCTACCGTCGCGGGCCGCCGCGACGGGGGATCAGGTGAGCGGTGTCTACAGCCGGCGGCTAACAACCGCTTCGGGCCGGTTCGCCATGCTCGACGACGGGACGGGCTTCCAGCTCGTGCCCTGGTCGCCCTCGCTCGAAAAGCAGCTCGGACAGCACGTCAGCGGAGTCGCAACGCCGGGCGGCGTCGACTGGAGCTTCGGCCGGAAGAAGGGGCTGAGCCTGTAGGCCGTTCCGAATGTCCGCCGATCTGCGCGGCGGACCGCGCCCTAGCACGACCGGCAAGAGTTGTGTGTTGCTTTGGCCCGTTCGATACTCCCTGTCATCGCCCCGCAGCCATGCGAGGTGAGAGTGCCGGCGACAAAGATCCTCTGGGGGCAGATCCTCGTCGTCGCGCTCTTCGTGCTCGCGACCACCTGGGGCGCGACCCAGTGGACCGCGTGGCAGCTCGGCTATCAGGCGCAGCTCGGCGCGCCATGGTTCGTGATCGAAGGACACTCAGTCTACGCGCCGCCCGCCTTCTTCTGGTGGTGGTACTGGTTCGATGCCTACGCGCCAGAGGTTTTCAACGAAGGCGCGATCATCGCGGCGGCAGGCGGGTTCGGTTCGATCGCGCTCGCCATCGCCATGTCGGTCTGGCGAGCGCGGGACGCCCGCGAGGTCACGACCTACGGCTCGGCGCGCTGGGCGACCCCGCGCGAGATCCGCGCCGCCGGTCTGCTGGGTCCCGACGGGGTCCTGCTCGGACGTCTCGGCCGCGAATATTTGCGCCATGACGGTCCCGAGCATGTGCTCTGCTTCGCGCCCACGCGGAGCGGCAAGGGCGTCGGCCTCGTCGTGCCGACGCTGCTCACCTGGGCGGGCAGCTGCATCGTCCACGACATCAAGGGTGAGAATTACGGCCTGACCGCCGGCTGGCGGACCCGCTTCGGCCGCGTGCTCAAGTTCGACCCGACGCAGGTCGGCTCGGACGCCTACAACCCGTTGCTCGAAGTGCGGCGAGGGTCGTGGGAAGTACGCGACGTCCAGAACATCGCCGACATCCTGGTCGACCCCGAAGGCGCGTTGGAGAAGCGCAACCACTGGGAGAAGACGAGTCATGCGCTGCTCGTCGGGGCCATTCTCCATGTTCTCTACGCCGAGACGGACAAGACACTCGCTGGTGTCGGCGCGTTCCTGTCCGATCCCCGCCGCCCGATCGAGACGACGCTGCAGGCGATGATGACCACGCGCCACCTCGGCGAGGCGGTCCATCCGGTGGTGGCGTCGGCTGCCCGAGAACTCCTGAACAAGTCGGAGAACGAGCGATCGGGCGTTCTCTCGACCGCGATGTCGTTCCTCGGCCTCTACCGGGACCCTGTCGTCGCGGAGGTCACCTCGCGCTGCGACTGGCGGATCGCCGATCTCGTCGAGAGCAGCCGTCCGGTCACGCTCTACCTCGTCGTGCCGCCATCCGACATCAGCCGGACCAAGCCGCTCGTCCGGCTTATCCTTAATCAGGTCGGCCGCCGCCTGACCGAAGAGCTGGAGGGCAAACGCCGCCGCCACAAGCTGCTCTTGATGCTGGACGAATTCCCGGCGCTCGGGCGGCTCGACTTCTTCGAATCCGCGCTCGCCTTCATGGCCGGCTACGGCATCCGCGCCTTCCTGATCGCGCAGTCGTTGAACCAGATCGAGAAGGCTTACGGCCCGAACAACGCGATCCTCGACAACTGCCACGTGCGTGTCAGCTTTGCGACCAACGACGAGCGCACCGCGCGGCGCGTGTCGGATGCGCTCGGCACGGCGACTGAGATCCGCGACTCCAAGAACTATGCCGGCCACCGGCTCTCGCCCTGGCTCGGGCACCTGATGGTCTCGCGTCAGGAGACGGCGCGCCCGCTGCTCACGCCAGGTGAGGTCATGCAGCTGCCGCCGAGCGACGAGCTTGTGCTCGTCTCCGGCATTCACCCGATCCGCGCCACCAAGGCCCGCTACTATGCAGACAGGCAGCTCGCGTCCCGCGTCCTGCCGCCTCCACAAGCCTCGGCGACTCTCAGCAGCACCGAAGGTGGCGAACGGCGGACGATTCTTCCCGACGATTGGAGCCGGTTGCCGCCACCGCCGTCGGTCGCGCGGAAGGACGCATCGGTTGCCGGTTCATCGGGACAGCGGGAAGAGGACGAGGCCAACAGCGGCATCCGGCGCGAGCCCGAGCTGCCCGAGCATGAGGCGATCGCGTCCGAACGGGAGCGCGATAAGGACCCCGAAACCGACCTTGAGCCCGACCTCGAAGAGGAGGATGCGATCCGCACTCGGGTTCTTCGCGGCCGCGCCCTGGCGCGGCAGGCGGCGATGGACCCAGACGACGGCATCGCGCTCTGACCATGCCTGCCAAGCAGCGCATCTCCGTCTACATCGACGCCGCTATGATGGACCGGCTCGAAGCGCTCGCGAAGAAGCAGCGGCAGCCCAAGTCGACGATCGGCGAAGCGGCGATCCTGTCGTTCCTGACCGCCGACGACGCGGATCGCTGGGAGGCGGCGACCGGCCGACGGCTCGACCGGCTGGTGCGCCAGGTCGAGCGGCTCGAACGCGACCAGAGCTTTGCCGTCGAGACGCTGGCGCTGTTCGTCCGCGCCTGGCTGACCGCGACGCCGGTTCTGCCCGACGCGCAGCAGGCGGCAGCCCAGGCCAAGGGCCGCGAGCGCTACGAAAGCTTCCTCGACGCGCTCGGCCGCCGGATGTCGCGTGGTCAGAGGCTCGCCGACGAGGTCACGCGCGACATCGATCCCGACGACACCGCGGGAGAAGGAGTTGCCTTGGACCACTGACGATCGGTCGTCCGCCTGTCCGCCTGTCCCTGCACGCCAGGACCCTACTACGCCCACGCGCTTGTTGAACCGGCCCCGAACTGCCGCTCTGTATCCGCCCCGAACGATGGGCCGCCGCACCGGCCCCAACTCGAGGGCCGCCCACTTGTCCATTCACGCGCTTCGATCGGAGTCCGCCAGCCGCGGCGCGCGGATGCTGCGCACCGCGCTCGGACCTCGTATCGGCGCTTGGCTGGAAGACGCCTCGATCGCCGAGGTCATGCTCAACCCCGACGGGCGGCTCTGGATCGACCGGCTTGCCGGGGGCCTTGAGGATACCGGCGAGCGGATGAGCGCGGTCGACGGCGAGCGCATCGTCCATTTGGTCGCTCACCATGTCGGGGCCGAGGTCCATCCCGGCTCGCCTCGCGTCTCGGCCGAGCTGCCCGAGAGCGGCGAGCGGTTCGAGGGTCTGCTTCCGCCAGTCGTCGCCGCGCCGACGTTCGCAATCCGCCGTCCGGCGGTCGCGGTGTTCACGCTCGGCGGCTATGTCGAGGCGGGCATCCTGACGGCCGATCAGGCGAAGATCCTGCGCAAGGCCGTCTGGTCGCGCGCCAACATCCTGGTCGCCGGCGGCACCTCCACCGGCAAGACCACGCTGGTCAACGCGCTCCTGGCCGAAGTCGCCAAGAGCAGCGACCGCGTCGTCCTGATCGAGGACACGCGCGAGCTTCAGTGTTCCGCGCCCAACCTGGTCTCACTCCGCACCAAGGACAGCGTCTGCTCGCTGTCCGATCTCGTGCGCTCATCGCTTCGGCTCCGGCCCGACCGCATCCCGATCGGCGAGGTGCGCGGCGCCGAGGCGCTCGACCTCTTGAAGGCGTGGGGCACGGGTCACCCCGGCGGCCTCGGCACCATCCACGCAGGCTCGGCGCTCGGCGCGATCCGCCGGCTCGAACAGCTCATCCAGGAAGCCGTCGTCACTGTCCCGCGCGCGCTGATCGCGGAGACAATCAACCTCGTCGCCGTCCTGGCCGGCCGCGGCTCCGCCCGCCGGCTCGCCGAACTTGCCCGCATCGAGGGGCTCACTCCGACCGGCGACTACCGCCTCACCCAGCTCACCGATCCCCCTGCAGGAGACCCATCGTGACCCAGCTTCGCTCGCGCCTGTTCGGCGCCGCCTCGTTCCTCGTCTTCGCGGGGCTGACCGCGCCGGCCTACGCCGCCGGGTCGAACATGCCGTGGGAAGCCCCGCTTCAATCGATACTGGAGTCGATCCAGGGTCCGGTCGCCAAGATCATAGCGGTGATGATCATCATCATCACAGGCCTCACGCTCGCCTTCGGAGACACGTCGGGCGGCGCGCGCAAGCTCATCCAGATCGTGTTCGGGCTCTCGATCGCGTTCGCGGCGTCGAGCTTCTTCCTGTCGTTCTTCTCGTTCGGCGGCGGGGCGCTCGTCTGATGAGCGGCCTGGAAACGAGTGGCGAGCCGGCAGTCGGCTTCTACGCGCCCGTGCGGCGGAGCTTGACCGAGCCGATCCTGCTCGGCGGCGCGCCGCGGTCCCTGGCCATCATCAACGGCACGCTTGCTGCCGCGCTCGGCCTTGGCCTGCGTCTCTGGCTGGCGGGTCTGCTGCTGTGGCTGATCGGGCATGCGGCCGCGGTCTACGCCGCGCGCCGTGACCCTTCGTTCGTCGACGTCGTGCGCCGGCACCTGCGCTACCCCACCCATCTCGGCGCGTGAGGCCAGCGTGCTGAACCTCGCCGAATACCGCTCCAAACCGCAGAGCCTTGCCGACTTCCTGCCCTGGGCGGCGCTTGTCGGCGACGGCGTCGTCCTCAACAAGGACGGCAGCCTCCAGCGCACTGCACGCTTTCGCGGCCCCGACCTGGACTCGGCAACCCCGTCCGAGCTCGTCTCGACGACATCGCGGCTTAACAACGCACTGCGCAGGCTCGGGTCTGGGTGGTCGATCTTCGTCGAAGCGCAGCGCCATGCCGCGAGCGCATACCCTTCAAGCAGCTTTCCCGACGGCGTCTCAGCGCTCGTCGAGATGGAGCGCCGCGCACAGTTCGACGAGGCCGGGGCGCATTTCGAGTCCTCCTACTTCCTGACGCTTTGCTGGCTGCCGCCGGCCGAGGACGCCGCCCGTGCCGAAGCCTGGCTCTACGAGGGCCGAGACAAAAGCGGTGTGGACGGGCGCGAGCAGCTCGCGGGCTTCATCGATCGTACCGATCGTGTGCTGAACCTGGTCGACGGGTTCATGCCCGAGACGGAGTGGCTGTCCGACGCGGCGACGCTCACTTACCTGCACGCGACCGTTTCGACCCGTCACCACAAGGTGCGCGTCCCCGAGACGCCGATGCACCTCGACGCCATCCTGGTCGACGAGCCGCTGGTCGGCGGGCTCGAACCCCGATTAGGCAACGCGCACCTGCGTACCCTTACCGTCATGGGGTTCCCGACCCAGACCTGGCCGGGGCTGCTCGACGACCTGAACAGGCTAGCCTTCCCCTATCGGTGGGTCACCCGTGCGATCTGCATGGACAAGACCGAGGCCACCAAGGTCCTCGGCCGCATCCGCCGGCAATGGTTTGCCAAGCGCAAGTCGATCGCCGCGATCCTCAAGGAGGTGATGACGAACGAGGCGTCGGCGCTGATGGATTCGGACGCGTCGAACAAGGCGGCGGACGCCGACCTCGCGCTCCAGGAGCTTGGCTCCGACCTCGTCGGCACGGCTTACGTCACCGCGACGGTGACGGTCTGGGACGAGAGCGCCCGCATCGCGGACGAGCGGCTGCGGCTGATCGAAAAGGTCATCCAGGGCCGCGACTTCACCGCGATGACCGAGCGGGTGAACGCGGTCGAGGCCTGGCTCGGCTCGCTCCCCGGCCACGTCTACGCCAACGTCCGGCAGCCACCGATCTCGACGCTCAACCTCGCGCACATGATGCCGTTCTCGGCGGTCTGGGCCGGGCCGGAACGTGACGAGCATTTTGGGGCGGCCCCGTTGCTCGTAGCCAAGACCGAAGGCTCGACGCCGTTCCGCTTCGCGCTCCATGTCGGCGACGTCGGCCACACGCTCGTGGTTGGTCCGACGGGCGCGGGCAAGTCGGTGCTGCTGGCGCTCATGGCGCTGCAGTTCCGCCGTTACGAGGGCGCGCAGGTGTTCGCGTTCGACTTCGGCGGCTCGATCCGCGCCGCCGCGCTCGCGATGGGCGGCGACTGGCACGATCTCGGCGGCTCGCTGGGCGACGACGCGGCCGAGCCCGTCGCGCTGCAGCCTCTGGCTGCCATCGACGCCGCCGATGAGCGCGCCTGGGCGGCCGAATGGGTCGCCGCGATCCTCGCCCGCGAGAAGGTCGTCGTTACCCCCGACGTCAAGGAGCTGCTCTGGTCGGCGCTCGCCAACCTTGCATCAGCGCCGGTGCAGGAGCGGACGCTCACCGGCCTGTCGATCCTGCTCCAGAGCCAGACGCTCAAGCAGGCGCTCAAGCCATACTGTGTCGGCGGACCTTGGGGCCGGCTGCTCGACACCGAGGCCGAGCGGATCGGCGACGCGGACGTCCAGGCGTTCGAGACCGAAGGGCTGATCGGCACGGGCGCGGCCGCGGCGGTCCTCGCCTACCTGTTCCACCGCATCGAGGACCGGCTCGACGGGCGACCGACGCTGCTGATCGTCGACGAGGGCTGGCTCGCGCTTGATGACGAGGGCTTCGCCGGGCAACTGCGCGAGTGGCTGAAGACACTCCGCAAGAAGAACGCGAGCGTCATCTTCGCCACTCAGAGCCTCGCCGACATCGACGGCTCGGCGATCGCGCCCGCCATCATCGAGAGCTGCCCGACACGACTGTTCCTGCCCAACGAGCGCGCGCTCGAACCGCAGATCGCGAGCATCTACCGGCGGTTCGGATTGAACGACCGCCAGATCGAGATCCTGAGCCGAGCGACGCCCAAGCGCGACTATTACTGCCAGTCGCGACGCGGCAACCGGCTGTTCGAGCTCGGCCTCGGCGAGGTCGCGCTGGCATTCACCGCCGCGTCCTCGAAGTCCGACCAGGCGCTCATCGCCCGACTTGTCGCCGAGCACGGCCGCGCCGGGTTCGCGCGCGCCTGGCTTGAAGCGCGCGGCGTCGCCTGGGCGACAGACCTGATCACCGATCCTCAACCCCAGCCGGAGACCGTCCGATGAAGACTCGTGCCCGTTCCTTGCTCACCGCCGGCGTCGCCGCGCTCGCGCTGTTCTCGGCCGCCGTGCCGACCCATGCGCAGATCGCCGTCTACGACCCGACCAACCACGTCCAGAACGTCATGCAGGCGGCGCGCGCACTCGACCAAATCAACAACCAGATCCAGAGCCTCACCAACGAGGCGCAGATGCTGGTCAACCAGGCGCGCAACCTCGCCTCGCTGCCCTATTCGTCGCTGCAGTCGCTGCAGCGGTCGGTCGGCCGGACGCAAGAGCTCCTCGGCCAGGCGCAGCGCGTCGCCTACGACGTCCGCGACATCGACCGCGCTTTCACGACGACCTACGGCTCGAACGGCGGCCAGTCGAACGAGGCTATGATCCGCAACGCCCGCGAGCGTTGGGCGACCTCTGTCGGCGCGCTCCAGGACGCGCTTCGCGTACAGGCCGGTGTCGTCGGCAACATCGGCACCAACCGCGCCGAGATGCAGGCACTGATCACCTCCAGCCAGTCCGCCAGCGGCGCGCTACAGGCGACGCAGGCCGGCAACCAGCTACTCGCGCTCCAGGCGCAGCAGCTCGCCGACTTGACCGCGGTCATGGCCGCGCAAGGGCGGGCTCAGGCCCTGGAAGGCGCGGAGCGTTCCGCTGCGGCCGATCAGGGGCGCGAGCAGCGCCGCCGATTTCTAGCGCCCGGTCGCGGCTACCAGCCAACGACCGTGAACATGTTCGGCCACCGCTGAACCGGCTATGTACTCGCGGCGACGGTTCTCGGAAGCACAGCTCGACAAGCAGGCACGGACGTTCCGCCTGCTCGGGCTGATCGGCGTGGGGCTATTCTGCGTCGTGCTGGCGTTCTGGCTTGCAAGCGACGGGGTGCGGGCCGTCGCGCGCAGCCCTTCGGCGACGGTTCGACCGGTCGATCCGCTCCGCGCCGAGTTCGAACGCTGCAACGGGCTCGGCTACGCCGCGCTCGAAGACGACGCCTGTCACCGGGCCTGGATCGAGCACCGTCGCCGCCTCTTCGCAGGACAACGCTGATGCAGGGTACCGGCGTCATCGACCGCTTCCTCGACGTCTTCACCCGCTACATCGACAGCGGGTTCGGGCTCCTGCAGGGCGAGGTCGCCTGGTTGGCCTCCACGCTGATCGTCATCGACGTGACGCTCGCGGCCTTGTTCTGGGCCTGGGGTGCCGACGAGGACATCCTCGCACGCCTGGTCAAGAAGACGCTGTTCGTCGGCGCGTTCGCCTTCATTCTTGGCAACTGGAACAACCTGGCCCGCATTGTCTTCGAGAGCTTCTCAGGGCTCGGCCTGAAAGCGTCGGGCACCAGCCTGTCGGCTGCCGAGTTCCTCCAGCCAGGCCGCGTCGCGCAGGTCGGGTTCGACGCCGGACGACCCATCCTGGAATCGATCTCCGGCATGATGGGTTACATCTCGTTCTTCGAGAACTTCATCCAGATCGCCGTGCTCCTGTTCGCCTGGGGCGTGGTGATGCTGTCGTTCTTCGTGCTGGCGATCCAGCTCTTCATCAGCCTGATCGAGTTCAAGCTCGCCACGCTCTGCGGCTTCGTGCTCGTGCCGTTCGGCCTCTTCAACAAGACCGCCTTTATGGCCGAGCGCGTGCTCGGGCTCGTCATCTCCTCGGGCGTCAAGATGCTCGTCCTGGCGGTGGTCGTCGGTATAGGCTCGACGCTGTTCGACGAGTTCACTGCGGGCTTCGCGGCCGAGCCGACCATCGAGGACGCGATGGCGCTCGTGCTCGGGGCGCTGTCACTGCTCAGTCTCGGCATTTACGCGCCCGGCATCGCTAACGGCATCGTTTCGGGCGGGCCGCAGCTCGGCGCCGGCGCGGCGGTCGGCACCGGCCTCGCTGCCGGCGGCGCGGCGATGGCGACCGCGGGCGCGGCGCGCATGGTCGGCGGCGCTGCGGTCGGCGCGGTGCGTGGTGGCGCCAGCGTTGTCGGCGGCGCATCGCGCGCCGGTGGCGCGAGCCCGACCGGGACGGGTGGAGGGTCGCCGACCCCCCGTGCCGAACCAAGTGGCGGCGGAGGTGCCGCGCCCGCGGCTTCGCCGCTCAGGCCAATTGCGCTCGAACAACGCGGACCGGTCTCGCAGCTTGGCGGCTCTGCGCCGCTCGCTGACACCGGACCAAGTGGCAGCACTGCTGAAACAGGCAGCGGCGAAGCAGCACCGTCTGCCGACGCTCCCGCGAACGACAGCGACAAGTCCGGCGAGCCCGGCTGGGCGCGCCGCGCGCGCCGCGGCCGCTCGCTCAAGGAGGGCGCGATGCTCGCAGCCCACGCCGTCCGCTCTGGCGACGGCGGTGGCTCCGGATCTTCCATCAACCTTTCCGAGGACCGCTGATGTTCAAGCGTTCATCCATCCGCTACGGGCGCACCCCCGAACCGGAGACCCCCTACCAACGCGCCGCGCAGGCCTGGGACGACCGCATCGGCTCCGCCCGCGTCCAGGCCAAGAACTGGCGGCTGATGGCATTCGGCTCGCTGTTCCTTTCCGCCGGGCTCGCCGCCGGGCTCGTCTGGCAGTCGGCGTCCGGCACGATCGTGCCGTGGGTCGTGCAGGTCGACCGGCTCGGCCAGTCGCAGGCGATCGCGCCCGCGGACGCCGACTACCGCCCGACCGATCCCCAGATCGCCTGGCACTTGGCGCGGTTCGTCGAGCAGACGCGCTCGATCCCCGCCGACCCGATCGTGCTGCGCCAGAACTGGCTGCGCGCCTACGACTACACGACCGACCGCGGATCGGCGGCGCTCAACGACTACGCCCGGACGAACGACCCCTTTGCCCTGCTTGGCAAGGAGCAGCGCGCGATCGACGTGTCGAGCGTCATCCGCGCGTCACCGGACAGCTTCCGAGTGGCTTGGGTCGAGCGGCGCTACGTCGATGGCGCGCTCGCCGCGACGGACCGCTGGACAGCGATACTGACGATAGCGGTCCAGACGCCGCGCGACGTCGAGCGCCTCAAGCGCAACCCGCTCGGCGTCTACGTCCATGCCCTCAACTGGTCGAAGGAGCTCGGCTGATGCGCCGCCTGACCTTGCCCGCCATACTGCTCACCTCTGTCTCGCTCGCGGCCTGCTCGCACAAATGGCGACCGCCGGAGATCGCCTACGACGAGGTGGCTGCACCGCTCGCCGCCGCGACTAGCGCACCGGCGTTTGCCGAGCCGGAGCCGCCCCGGTCCGTCGAGATCATCGAGGTACCGACGCTACTGCCGCTTCCCGGCCAGCTCATGCCTATTCCGTCCCGCCGGACGCCATCCGAGCTGGCCGATCCTCGCGCGCGCGTCGCGGCCGCGAACAGCGACGCCCGCGTCCAGCCCAGCCGTGCCGGTTACGTCAATGCGGTCCAGGTCTACCCGTTCAGCGACGGCGCGCTCTACCAAGTCTACACGGCGCCCGGCCACATCACCGACATTGCGCTCCAGCCCGGCGAACAGCTGGTCGGCACCGGACCCATCGCCGCCGGCGACACCGTTCGCTGGGTCATCGGCGACACCGAGAGCGGCACGGGCACGAGCCGGCGCTCTCACATCCTGGTCAAGCCCGTGCGCACAGATCTTCAGACCAACCTAGTCATCAACACCGACCGGCGCACCTATCACCTCGAACTCCGCTCCGCGGAACGTACCTACATGGCATCGGTCAGCTGGTCGTACCCGCAGGACGAGCTGCTCGCTCTTCGTAGCCAGAACATGGCTGCGGCGACTGCAGATCAGCAAGCATCGGCAAGTTCGTTGCCGCCCATCGAGAGCCTCAACTTTCGCTACCGGATCGAAGGCGATCGGCCCGCCTGGCGGCCAGTGCGGGCGTTCGACGATGGGCGGCAGGTCTACGTCGAGTTCCCGGCGGGGATAGCCCAGGGTGAGATGCCGCCGCTCTGGATCATCGGCTCCGGCGGCGACGCCGAGCTCGTCAACTACCGCGTTCGCAACCGCTTCATCGTCGTCGATCGGCTGTTCGGCGGAGCGGAGCTTCGGCTCGGCGGCAAGCGCCAGCAGCGCGTCCGAATCGTGCGGACCGACGGGAAACCGGCGTCATGAGCGACGATCGTACGCCCGACCCCACCGAGGAGCCGGTTCGGCCGGAACGCGAAGTCGCCGCCGAGCTGCGTTTGCGACCCGAGGGACCGAGGGTGGTGCGCCTGTCGCGCAAGATCCTCGGCCTGCTTGCGGGCGTCTCCGCCGTCGCGCTCGGCGGCGCACTCATCTTCGCTCTCCAGTCGAGCCGGCCGCAGGCGACCGCCGAGCTGTTCAACACCGACAACCCGAATCAAGCAGAGGGTCTGACCCGGTTGCCCGGAGACTACGCCACCGTGCCCCGCCAAGTGCCGCAGCTCGGCCCGCCGCTGCCCGGTGACCTGGGCCGCCCGATGCTCAACGCCGGCGTCCAGCCGCCGCCGCTGCCCGGTGCGCCACTTCCCGCTCCTCCCGCCACAACGCCTACGCAGCCAAATCTCGAAGCGCAGCGGCTGGCGCAAGAGCGGCAGCGCATTGCGCAAGAGCGGGAGGCGGCGCGCTCAAGCCGCTTGTTCGCGGCGGAGGCTCGGTCCCGTCCGTCCGCTGGTCAACCTGTCAGTGCGGGAGAAGCTGCCGAGCTGGGAGGTGGATCGGCGTCGTCGCTTGCGCAGGTGAGTTCTTCAACGGGAGACGATCCGCAGTCTCGTCAGACACGGGGCGAGCGGCGCCAAACGTTCCGGGATGGAGGCGCGGACCGCAAAACGGCCAGCTCTGACCGCGTGCAAGCTCCAGCCAGTCCCCACGTTGTCCAAGCCGGAGCGGTCATCGCCGCGGCGATGATTACCGGGCTACGCTCGGATCTGCCCGGCCAGGTCACCGCGCAGGTGACCGAGCACGTTTACGACGGCCCAACCGGTACGACCCTGCTGATCCCGCAGGGGTCGCGGCTGATCGGGCAGTACGATGCCCAGATCGCTTTTGGGCAGTCGCGCGCGCTGCTTCTCTGGAACCGCATCATCTTCCCCAATGGCCGCTCGATCGTGCTTGAGCGCGAGCCTGCCGCCGACGCCACCGGCTACGCGGGACTACAGGACGGGATAGACAACCATTGGGGTCAGATCATGCGGGCCGCTCTGGTTTCGACGCTGCTCAGCGTCGGAACGGAAGCCGGGTCCAAAGAGGGCGAGAGTGAGCTTCTTCGCGCCATTCGCCGCGGCAGCTCAGATAGCGTCAGCCAGACAGGTCGACAGATTGTTGGTCGCTCGCTCGACGTGCAGCCGACCCTGACGATCCGACCAGGTTTCCCGGTTCGCGTCGTGGTCACCCGCGACCTCGTTCTCGAACCCTACCAAGGCTGACCGATGCCGAAGCTTAAGCTCGGAGCCCTATTGGACGAGAAGCCGGTGCGCCTGACGGTCGAGTTGCCAGCGCCGGTACACCGTGAACTGATCGCCTATGCCGAGGTGCTCGCGGCCGAGACAGGTCGAGTGACCGAGCCTTCGAAGCTGGTCGCTCCCATGCTGGCTCGCTTCATGAAATCGGACCGAGCTTTTACGTCGATGCTACGTCGCGGCCCCGCTGCGAACGGGCGTGAATGCGAGCAGCGCTGAGAAAGCGTCGGAGCGCTGGATTGTCGTTCTGCGCTAGCCAGATCATGCTGAACGGCAGCTGCTCTCCCGACAGCGGAATGAATGTCACGCCGGGGTACTGAACGCCTGCCTCAGCTCCTGAGACTAGACTCACGCCCATTCCGAGGCCCACCATCGCCATGAGGGTTTCACGACCGACGGCATGATAGCCGACGTCAGGATGGCGACCCAGCTCAGAGAGGTTCTTTACGACGTAGTCGTGGATCTCTGGCCCGGGCGCAACCCGACTGACCATGAACACCTCTGCTGCAATCGCCTTCAGCGGGATTGTTCGTTCGACAGCGAGCATATGATCTGACGGCAAGGCGACGAATACCGGCTCGGTCCAGACCAATTCAGCATCACAACCTGGGGGCACGCGGGCGCCCGTCAGGAAAGCTACGTCCATCTTTCTGGCTACAACGGACTGCACGTGCTCGCCGGGACCACCGTCGACAAAATCAAGAAGTAAGTCCGTATGTCCGTCTCGCCAGCTGCGAAGGAAGCTTCGCGCCTGCCCCGAAGCAATCGAGGCGACGATGCCAACGCAAACGGATCCCTCGTTGCCTGTGCCAGCAGCACGCGCGACACGACTTGCTGTTTCTGCTTCCGCCAACACTCTCCGAGCTCGGCGAAGAAAACGTTGTCCTGCATTTGTGAGCCGCACGCCTTCGCGATTCCGCTCGAACAGGGAGACGCCGAGATCATTCTCAAGCGCTGCGACACCCCTGCTCAACGTCGACTGGCGCACACGCGTTTCCAATGCGGCCCTTCGAAAGCTGCCGGCCTCGGCGACTGCTAGTAAATACCGGAGTTCACGCAAATCCATCAGCACACCCCAGTGTGGAGCGGGGCAGCGAGTGACAGACGGTGCCCGTCGATAGTCTCGCCTGCGCTGATGCTGCTGTGAGCTCGGTTCCCATCGCAATTAGCCGTTCGCCATCGGTGCTTCGAGCGCGGGGGAAAAAGCGGCTTGCCATCTCGTGATCATTAACTTAGGACTCCTAAGTGTCAAGGAAGGAGCAAGTTCGTGGAGAGACCTCCAGTCGATTTCGACACGATCAGCGAGCCGCTCGAAGTTCACGTGTCGACGGGACTCGCCAAGATCGGAGCCGCGCTCAAGGCCCGCGCTTGGAAAGGCGCGGGTCCGGCGCGATTGACGCCCACCCAGGGGCAGGCGCTGACGTTGCTACGCGGCGAGCCCCAGGGGCTTCGCCTGAGCACGCTCGCGCGCTCGTTGGCGATCACCCCCGCCACCGCGAGTGACGCGGTCGCCAGCCTAACTGCCAAAGGCTTCGTTGTGCGCGGAGTCGAGGCGGCGAACCGCCGCGCCGCCGCCTTCGCGCTCACTCCCGAAGGCGCCGCGCTGGCGGACGAGGTCGCGACCTGGCCTGACTTCCTGGCGCGCGCAACCGGCACCCTGGACGCGTCCGAGCAGACGGTCCTCTACCGTGCGCTCGTCAAGATGATCCGCGCGCTGCAGGAGGCAGGCGACATCCCTGTCCAGCGCATGTGCGTCTCATGCCGGTACTTTCGGCCGAACGTCCGCCCTGATGATCCTCAGCGCCCGCACGTCTGCGCCTTCGTCGGCGCGCCGTTCGGCGACCGCCACCTCCGTCTGGATTGCCGGGAGCAGGAGCAGGCGTCGGCGGCCGAGCGCGACGCGCTCTGGCGCAACTTTGCCGGGTCGCAAGTCGATCAATCCCATCCCACTCAAGGAGAACCGAAATGAAGCATTCGTCACTTGTCGTGCTAGTCGTGCTTGCGATCGGGGCGATACCCGTCGCCTCGGCCGCCCACGAAATCAAGGCCGCCCGCAAAGCTACCGTGGCTCCAGCGTTCGATGTGACGCGGGCGGAGGCGAACACTGACGGGCGGCTGGCGACCTTCATCATGGAAGTTGCCGGAACCGCCGGCTCGGTCAAGCCGAAGCCGATCGGTAAGCTTCAGGGCGCCAAGGCTGACGCCTATGTGTGGCCGACGCGATTGAATCCCGCAGTAGTGGGCTTCGCACCCGCGTCAGGCATCCTGGCCCTTGCGATCACCGCTCATCCTGATTTCGACGATACACCGCTCTTTGACGAGAACGGCGACGGCGACCCTGCGAACGATGGGGCGGGATGGCACTCGCATTGGGTCGTTCTGGCCGAAGACAAAGCGTGCGGCGGGGGGTTGAAGGTCCGCGACGTCGCTCCCGGCCAAGAGGTGATGCCCGACACAGCGGCTGGTCTCCCGCTTGCCCTCGACAGCCCCGGCATGAGCCCGATTTTGAAGGGGAGCACCGTCCGCATCACGGTGCCGGTAAAAGGCGCCGAGAACATCGCTTTCGATGCCGTCACCGCCGAACTGCAGGTCAATGCACAGGGCAAGACGCCGCTGTTATGCGTCTCCGGCGTCCGCAAGGTCGCATCCGGAAATCTGAGCTTCCCCGGTCGGATCATTCCCAAACCGTAGACTTGTCCGTCCGATCCGAAGGGCGGGACGTCGACGGCCATCGACGTCCCGCCGAGAGAAATCCCAGGCAAACCCACCCAAGGAGAACTCCCATGTCACGCATTAATCTCGTTACCCCCGCTGCGGCAACCGGCGACACAAAGCTCGCGCTCGATCAGATTGCGGGCGCATTTGGCTCCAAGCCCAACATGTTCCGCGCCGTCGCGAACTCGCCGGCGGCGTTAAAGTCGATGTGGGGGGCATTCGGCGCGCTCGGAGGCGGCACCCTCAGTGCCAAACTCGGCGAACAGATCGCGGTCGCCGTAGCTGACCGAAACAACTGCCAGTACTGCCTGTCGGCGCACACGGCGCTTGGCCGCAAGGCGGGCGCTTCGAGCGACGAAATGACCGATGCCCAGTCCGGTCGCTCGTCCGACCCCAAGACAGAGGCCGCCCTCGTGTTCGCGCTGAAGCTCGTCGACAGCCGTGGGCAGGTGAGCGACGCGGACGTGGAAACGCTGCGGGATGCCGGCTTCGACGACGAAGGCATTGTCGAGATCGTCGCCCACGTCGCGCTCAATCTCTTCACCAACTACGTCAACGTCGCGCTCGACGTGCCGCTCGACTTCCCCGCGGTGGCGTTGCGCAAAGCAGCTTGATCGTCGTGCGGGCTCGCCCCGGCGGGCCCGCACCCTTCCAGGTAGGAACTCGACAATGCCCGACCTCCGTTCTGCCCCCGAACTCGACGTAATCGAATGGCTCGGCGCACCCGCACCGATTACCCTTGCGGGCCTGCGCGGCCGCGTGGTGGTCATCGAGGCCTTCCAGATGCTCTGCCCCGGCTGCGTCCAGGTCGGCCTGCCGCAGGCGGCGCGCGTCCGCGAGACTTTCGCCCCCGACGATGTCGTCGTGCTCGGCCTGCACACCGTCTTCGAGCATCACGAGGCCCAGGGCACGCGCGTGGCGCTGGAGGCGTTCCTGCATGAATACCGCTATGCCTTCCCGGTCGGTATCGACCGGCCCGGCGCGAGCGGCGGCATCCCCCGCACTATGGCCGCCTATGCAATGCAGGGCACGCCCACGCTCGTGCTAATCGATCGCCAGGGCCGGCTGCGACGCCGCGTGTTCGGCCATATCCAGGATCTCCGGCTCGGCGCCGAGATCGAAGCACTGACCGGCGAGACCGACGCTACCCTAGTCGGGGAGCCAGAGCTGGGCGAAGCTGCACCCGGCTGCACTATAGCGGGCTGCGCTCCATGAGCCGTCGCTGTCTCGCTATCCGACACGTTGCTTTCGAAGACCTCGGCACCTTCGCCGAGCCTATCGCCGCAGCGGGCTATGCGACGCAATACGCCGCGGCCGGGACGGATTCGCTCGAAGATGCCGACGCGGCTGACCTGCTCGTCATACTGGGCGGCCCCATCGGTGCCTACGACGAGGCGCGCTATCCCTGGTTAGCCGCGGAAGTGGCGGTCATCGAGCGGCGGTTGAGTGCAAGGCGGCCGGTGTTGGGCGTCTGCCTGGGCGCGCAGTTGATCGCCCGTGCTGCTGGCGCCCGGGTCTATCCGGGCCCGCTCAAAGAGATCGGCTACGCACCTGTCCGGCTGACGCGGGCTGGCGAGGTCTCGCCGCTTGCGGCGCTCGCGACCGACCCTGTCGTGCTGCACTGGCACGGCGACACCTTCGACTTGCCTGAGGGCGCGAGCCGTTTGGCGGAAACCGACGCCTACACGAACCAAGCCTTCACGCTCGGTTCCTCACTCGGACTGCAATTCCATTTGGAGGTCGATCCCAGTGCTTTTGAAGCCTGGCTGATCGGCCACGCGGCCGAGCTCGCTGCCGTCGAGCAGAACCCCGTCCAACTGCGAGAGCAAGCCCGCCGTTTTGGCGGAGGGGCCCACGTGGTCGCAGACAAGGTTATGCGCGCATGGCTTTCGAGTCTCGAATGACGCCGCCTTGCGCGGCGGACATCGCGAACAGCGTTGCCGACGTGCGACGCCGGATGGACGCGGCCGCCCTGCGCGCCGGCCGGTATCCCGCGTCGGTTCGCTTGTTGCCGGTCACCAAGACAATACCGGTCGAGCGCCTGCGCCTCGCGTTTGCGGCGGGCGTCGCGCGGTTTGGCGAGAACAAGGTCCAGGAAGCGCGCGAAAAGTCGGAAGCTTTGGCGGACCTTCCTGTTACCTGGTCGGTCATCGGTCATCTGCAGACCAACAAGGCGAAATACGTCGCGCATTTTGCAGACGAGTTTCAGGCGCTTGACAGCGTGCGGGTCGCTGCGGCGCTGGACGCCGCACTCCAGAAGCAGGGCAGAGCGCTCGACGTGTTCATTCAAGTAAACACCTCGGGCGAGGCGAGCAAGTTCGGCCTTCAACCCGAGGAATTGATGCCCTTCCTGCGCGAATTGCCTGCATTCCAGAGCCTGCATGTGCGGGGTTTGATGACGCTTGCGGTCCTCTCGGCGGATGCCGCCCGGGTTCGCCCTTGCTTCCGGCTCCTGCACGAGCTTCGCGAACGGCACAGGGACGCTCTGCCCGGTGGCGGGCTGGACGAGCTCTCCATGGGCATGTCGGGCGATTACGAGATTGCCATCGAGGAAGGCGCGACGATCGTGCGGGTCGGCCAAGCGATCTTCGGTCCCCGGTCGACGCCGGACAGCTTCTACTGGCCGGAAGGTTCGCCCGACCAGCTGATGGGTGCGCAGAACGACAAGGTCGGGCCTACGACCGGGTTACCTCCCCAGGTACTCCAGTGATGGATACCGAGGCAGTCTTGCGGAATAACGTCGATGAAGCCTTGATCGAGCAGCTTGTGCGGCGCTTCTACCAAGACGTTCGATCTGACTTGGAACTTGGGCCAATTTTCGCCGAAGCAGTGGCCGGCGATTGGGAGCCACACTTGCGCACTATGTGCGCGTTCTGGTCCTCGGTCATGCTGACGTCCGGGCGCTACAAGGGAAACCCCGTGCTTGCGCATCGACGTCAGACGCGAATTCGCCCTGAGCATTTCGATCGGTGGCTGGCTCTGTTCTCCGTCGCTGCGTCGGAAATTTGTCGACCTGATACCGCCGCCGCCTTTGTGGCCAAAGCAGCCAACATCGCTGAAAGCTTAAGGTTAGCGATATATTTTACGCTTCCCGCAAAGGTGGATCGCCTAAGTTGAGCGTCGCCCCCCCCGAATGACCCCACGCGGTCGGCCATGGCGGCATACGGGGCTTGGGCCCATCCAGAGCTAGGTCGCGCGAGCACATTCTGGACCGTCGCTGCGGCGGTCCGTCAACAAGGGCTTGCCCGATCTTCCCGACATAAAGAGCCCACCAGCGAGTTCTGCTGCAACCACTGGACGACCTGTTCTGCGCTCAGATCCGGCGGAAACACCGGATAGAATACATGCTCAATCAGCCCTTCGCGGACGATCAAAGTCAGCCTCCTGATCAAACGCAATCCTTCGGCTTCGAATGTCGGGAGCTTGAGGGCCGTAACGAACAGCAAGTCGGCATCACTCAGAACCTCGAAAGGAAGATGGAGGCGCTTCACCATCTCCTCCTGGTATTCGGTCGACTGCGTGGAGAGGCCGAACACCTTCGCCCCTAGTGCGGCAAGTTCGGTGTGATGGTCACGGAAGGAGCAGGATTGCGGCGTGCAACCCCGGGCACCGGGGATGCCGTCCCACCCGCTCGGCAGCGGCTGGTCCGGCACGCCAGTCATGGGGTAGCAGTAGATCACCGTTCTGTCGGCACCCAACCTACTCAGGTCGACATCCTGCCCTGCCGTCGAGCGCAACGCCAATTGTGGCATCGCGACACCCGGCAGATGGTCACAAGCGCCGTCCTCGACCGGACGAGGCAAATCACGTGGCAGCGTGTCCAATCCGCTCATTGTCCGCTTCTCCTTAGGTGGTCCACAGCTTGGGGGATGTTACACACGGCATCGAGTTCGGCGAGCTGCTGCCCGGCGGCGGTCAGCTTCCACACGCGATCGGGGGCGAATGCGGAGACACAATCGACTCCACATGGAGCACCGCAGCACCCATCCTCGAGAGCGCCCTTAAGCATGAAAGCCTTCCACAAACGGTCCGACGCCGCCTCGAAGCGCCTCTCATCGAAACCAGAGTGTGCCATCAACCGCTCGCCCGCGACGGACTTCTTTCCGAGCAGTCCTAGAAGCGCCCTCTCGTCCGGCGTCGTTTCGAACGAAAGAGCGCTCACCGGTCAGCGCCCGACCGGCTCGACAGCAAGCCCTTCGAGAAGGCCCTTGAGCGTGGTGCGCGCCGCATCGGGTAGCACTTGCAGAGGAAGTCGCGGATTTCCAACGGCAAGCCCTCGCAAGGCCAATCCTGCCTTCACCGTAGTCGGAAGGCCGCCCGAGACGATGAATTGAAGCACGGGTAGGAGCTGGTAAAACAGGCTCCTGGCTGCATCGACATCGCCCGCCTGCATCAGCGAGAAAAGCTGCTGCGGGCGACCGCCCAGGAGATTGGGGGCGGCCGTGCACCACCCCGACGCGCCAGCGGCGAGCGCCTCCAACGCCATGTGGTTCGCGCCGTTGTAGAATGGGACGGAGTCGTCCGACAGCATTCGGATCGCGTGCATCCGATTCAGGTCGCCGCTGCTCTCCTTGACGTAGCGCACGGTCTCGATCTCGCGGACCATCCGGACGAGCAGAGCAGGCGACATGTCGACTCCACTCGTACCCGGGTTGTTGTAGGCCATGATCGGCAGATCGGTTGCTTCAGCGATGGCGGCGTAATGTTCAAAGATCTCAGCGTCGGTCAGCTTCCAGTAAGCGATCGGAATGACCATCAGCATGTCGGCACCGACCTCCTCGGCATATCGCGCCTTGGCGACCGCCGCCGCCGTCGTGAGTTCGCTGATGCCGAGAATGACGGGCACGCGTCCCGCAACCGTTTCGACGCCGAGGCGCGCACTATGGCGCCATTCCTCTGTGCTTAGGTAAGCGCTTTCCCCGGCGCTGCCGAGAAAGGAGATCGCGGCCGGAGCGTCTACCAGCAAATTCTCGGTGACTTGGCGGAAGCCGTCTTCGTCGATACCGCCTCCGCCCGTCCCGAACGGGGTGACAGGATAAGCGATAATGCCCGAGACCGGTTCGTGCATGTAGCCGCTCATTTCGCTTCTTCCCGGATCGCGAGCCCGCCAGCGTTCTGCAACATCGGCGCGTTCTCGCAGGCGAGGTAGCGGGCGGGTCTGTCGGGATCAGCGTTGACGTGGTGGTGCCAGGCCCAGACGGGGATGTAGAGAGCGTCGCCCGCCTCCCACTCGATCCGCCGATCCTCGATCATGGAGTAGCCGCGGCCCTCGAGCGCGTAGAGGATCGTCTCGTAGGTGTGGCGATGGCGCCCGGAACGACCGCCCGGATGCAGCCCGCCGATTGTCATGCTGATCGCATGCGAGGGCAGATCGACGATGAATACGGGATGCTTGCGCTCAGCTGAGAAGCCCGCGCTGGCGTCCTCTTTTTCAACGCCTGGGTGTGAAAGGCGCTCAGGCATTCGCAGCTGAATGGACGATGGCGTTTTGCCGAAGTCCTTTGACCCAAATCTCGTCTGCTCAATCATGGGTACTCTCCTTGGTCCGGCCGAGCGTTATCTAAATGCCTTTCATTGTTCCAAGACGCAGTTTCGATTGATCAAATAGGCTACGCCTATAATGAGGAAGGATGGACCTACGTCGCCTCCGCTACATCGTACGGCTCGCCGAGGAGCGGAGTTTCACCCGGGCCGCGCAGTCTCTGAGTGTCTCGCAGCCCACGCTCTCGCAGCAGGTGCGGGACATCGAATTGGAACTCGACGTAATCTTGTTCAGCCGTGGCGGACGTCGAGTTGAAACCACCGAGGTCGGTGCGATAGTGGTCGATCATGCGCGTCTCGTTCTTAGTGCAGTCCGAACCTTGAAAGAAGCTGTCCTGGAGCATCGCGGACTAAAGCGCGGACGGCTGCACATCGGTGTGACGCAGACGTTCAACGCCTTGTATCTGCCACCGATCCTAACCGCCTTCGCGCGCGAGTACCCGGCCATTGATCTTGAGGTCAGTGAACTTTCCAATGACGAGATCGTCGCGCAGATAGCGGTTGGACAATTGCATCTCGGTGTCGGAATTCCGGCGGACATCGACAACGAACATGCCGATCCGCTGTATAGAGACAAGCTCGTCTTCGTCTGCCACGCGCGCCACAGGTTGTCGGGCTTGCCGACCGTCCCCGTCGATCAGTTAAGGAGCGAGAGCCTGGCGCTACTAGCCGACAAGTACCAAACGAGGGCCGCGGTTGAGGCTTACCTGAATGCAGCGGGAGTGACGCCGAATCGAGTGACGTCATTCAACACCTTCGCGGCTATCCTTCAGAGCGTCTCGCTCCGCGGGCACTCGGCGATCGTTCCCGCCGACCTCGGGCGTGTGGACGGACTTTCGGATTTGCGTTTCATTGCGCTTGATCCCGCACCGGCGGAACGCGTCATCTGCTTACTCAGCGGGTCAATTGGATGTCGCACGCCAGCCTCGGACGAGATGGCGCGGCGCATCCGAGCGGTATTCGCCAAGCCCAGCTGACAACACGGCATAATGTTCTTTGGGTAACGCTCCGTGTCGGCGAATTGGTTTAGACTGGTGCGCCGACAGGATCCAAACCTATCACCTCGGCTGCAGAGCAAATGAGTTCTGGTGCGGGGGGACGGGGTCGAACCGACACTCTTTTTGGAACTGTATTTTTAACGACTTCAATTACGGCCTTGGTGGCCGGCAGGACGTCTACAGCGTGACCGAGGGGCCATGATTATCGCTGCGCCTATGCGGCACTCGAGATCGGCCCAAAAGCAACATACCTGCTTTAGCTAAACCCGGGCAGTCAGCCGGAGCTACGCGCCTACGCCGCATCTAGACCCAACGAGGGTAGGGTGGCGCACCCGGCAGGATTCGAACCTGTGGCCTCCACCTTCGGAGCCGCTCAGGACCGCTTTTCGCCACAGCTTCTCTTCGCACGCTAAGCCCCGATAAGCCGCTGTAACCGAATCTCTTTCCTCGCGCTCAACTCCGAAAAGCGTATCCGAGGATAGGCCCGGTTTTCCGCTCGGCTGCTGCCCCCTGGCTTCCAGAACTGGAGCCCGACGGCTTCTCAGACACTCGTCGTCGAGATGAAGTAGTCACGCTCGCCCGGCTCCGCCCCGTCCTTGATGCGCTTGCTGTTCCTCGATCGTCAGAATGGGCGCGCCGGGCAACTCGACCAGTGACGTGCCAAGAACCCCGAAGCTCACCACGGCGAAGGCCAGCACCGTCACGGCGAGGGTGACCGCGCTGGTGACGACGATCCCGCCGACGGACGCGCCGCCCAGGCCGCGCACGATCGTCGGGCGCCAGAAGACCGCCGAGACGCTGAGAAAGACCACGCCCCCGGGCGACGACGGAGAAGCTCAGGGCCGCACCGTCCCTGAACGCCTTGCCTCGAGCTTCGAGGCCTCTCCCGCGCGGGCGAGCCGGTTCAGGCCGAAAGCGTTGATGGCCCCGAACAGGACCGAGCCGACCGAGGCGGCCACGAACACGATTGCGAGGCTCGCGCCTTGGCTCGCCAGCCACCACGCGCCGCCCGCCGTCACCGCAAGCCGGACGCCACCGGCCACGAAGGGCCAGAACACCTTCCCGCGGCCCTGGCAGGCGAAGTAGAGGATGAGGCCGAGGCCGATCGCGCCGTAAAAGGGCGCGACCACGCGCAGATAGATCGCCCCGGCCGCCAGCACGTCAGGATCGTCGGAGAAAAGCCCCACCCAAACGTCTGGGAAGAGCGCGGCGGCAACCCCGATGACCTCGGTCACCGCGAATGCCAAGCCCGCAGCTGTCCAGGAGACACGGTCGGCGCGTTCGGGCAGCCCGGCGCCGGTGGCGACACCCACCATGGTGATGACCGCCGTGCCAAGGCCGAAGAGGATCGGAACCAGCAGCGAGTCGATCCGCGAGGCGATGCCGAAGCCCGCGAGCGCCGAAGGCCCGGCCAGCCCGACGGCGCCGGTCACCGCGACCACGGTGAGACTCGCCATCAAGGTCCCGAGCGCCGACACAAGGCCGACTCCCAAGATCGCCCCGAACAGCGGACGGCGCAGGCGCGACCACCGCAGTCTCAGGGCTCCGCCGTCTCGCGTCAGGTAGCGCAGGAAGACCGCAAGGGAGACGAGGTAGTAGAGGACCACCGCCAGCCCGGCGCCCGCGACTTCAAGGCGGGGCAGCGGCCCCCAGCCGAAGATGAGCGCCGGCGACAGGGGAAAGAGCGCGGCCGCGCCCGCGAGGGTGACGATGGCCGGCAGCCGGACCTCCCCCGCCCCGCGCAGCGCGGAGGCAAGGAGGTTGACGATCCAGATCGGAACCGCCGCCCCGAACACCCAGCCGGAGTAGAGCAGCGCGGCATTGAGCGCGGCGCCCTCGCCGCCCAATGCCCCGTAGAGCGCGCGGCCACCGAGCACCGCGCCCGCGGTGAACAGTAGGCCGAAGCCGACCGCCAGGACGATCGCATGCAGGAGCAGCGCGTCGGCCTCCTCGTTCCTCGCCGCTCCCACCGCCCGCGCCACCGCGGACGAGACGCCGCCGCCGATGCCGCCGTTGCTCATGGTGGCCATCAGCACGAACACAGGCAGGACCAGGGTGACGCCGACTAGCGCATCGGTGCCGAGCCGGCTGATCCAGTAGGTCTCAGTCACGGCGACCGCCGTCTGGGCGACGATGACGGCGATCACCGGCAGTCCGAGGCGAAGGAGGGTCGGGAGGACAGGTCCGTGGAGGATCGCCTCGCGCCTGCGATCCTGAGGCGTCGGTGGCTTGACGCCGTCGGTGACGGGCGGATCCGATCGGCCTTCAGCTGCTGGCGACAGCGGCGGAGCCTGACGGCTGCTCATGAGCGAGGTTCCTAAAACCCGGGCAGCGCGACGAAAGGGCGGCCGGACAGCGCTTGCCGGAACAAGCCGAGCGTCAGCGCCGTCCACACCAACGTCAGCGACAGCACTGCCGCGGTCGCCGCCGGCGCCGGCAGCACGCGCGCGGCGAGGAGGCCGCCGAGCGGCACCGCCTGGATCATGTGCGTGGCGAAGAAGTGCGCCGGGCGAAAGTCCCCGACCTGGAGCGACCAGCCCGTAAAGGCCATGCGCGCGGTGCCCGCCGGCTCGACGCCCACGTGATGGTTGAGCCGGCCACCCATGGTGAAGGCGACGACGAGGGTCAGGATCGTTCCGCCGATCAGGCCAAGGACGACGGCGAGCCGAACGGGCGGGGTCAGAGCCACCTTTCCATCGAGCGCGACCGCCGCCCCGAGTGCCGCCGCGGCGAAGATGATCATCACCGCCCCGAGGGCCATCAGCGCGTACATGGCCGCGTAGAAGGGCGTGCTCAGGTTGAAATGGGACGCCTGCTGCCGCCCTGCCTGAACGAGGATGTAAGCCATCTCGAACGCCGTGCTGAGCACCGACAGGCCAGCGATGATGAGGAGGAAAGCGCCGCCCCTCCAGGTCGGACTGAGGACGTGCGCGATCAGGGCGAGGGTCGCGAAGTGGAGCGCAAGCGAGACCTCGAACTTGAGCGGCTTGGCCCAGACGCTGGCCCCGTCGATGACGCGACGGTCGAGCCAGAAAGCCACGAGCGTCGCCGCGAACATCGCGGCCAGGATCGCGGCCGTAGCCCACCAGAGCTGCTCGGTGAGCGTCAGGCGCTGGAACGGAGCCGTCATCGCCGCACGCTGTCGGTCGCTTTCTTACCGGTGGTCGGCGTCATGCCGGCCATCACCTGCTGCATGATACGCGTCCGTCCCCATCGCGGCAGCGGAGCGAGCGAGGCTTCCAGAAGCTTGCCGAGCCAGCCGGGCCGCACGGTTCCGCGCCGGCCGAGGGCGGCAAGGGTCGCCTTTGCCACGACCTCGGGCCCCTGGCTCATTCCCATGCTCATGTTGGCGCGCTCGCCGAAGCCGCTCTGGATGGGGCCTGGCGCGGAAGCGATCACATCCACGCCATGGGGTTTCAGCTCTCGCCGGATGCCTTCGGCGAACACCTGGATAAAACCCTTGGTCGCGGCGTAGGTCGCCGCCCGGGGCACGCCCTGGAAGGCCACGAGCGAACTCATGAGCACGATGCCGCCGCGTCCCCGGGCCGCGAAGCGCCGCGCGAAGACGTGCGTCAGCTCGGTCACGGCGCGGCAGTTGACCTCGATCATCCGTAGCTCGTCCGGCACGTCGGCGTCCAGGAACGCGCCGGAAGTGCCGTACCCGGCCGCGGCGACCACCAGCCCGATGTCGACGTCCGCCGTCGCGGCTTCCAGGAACCCGACCGAGTCGCCGTTCCCCAGATCGAGGGCGTGGACGACGCAATCCACGCCGTGCCGCGCCTTCAGCTCCGCGGTCAGCGTCTCCAGCTCCGTCCGCCTGCGCGCGACAAGCACGACGTTCAGGCCGGCGGCCGCGAGCTCCCGCGCGAACTCGCGTCCGATCCCGCTGGACGCTCCCGTCACAAGAGCCCAGGTGCCGTAACGCGCCTTCAGATTGCCTTTTCCCGTCCGGCTCATCGGGCCACCGTCACGGTGATCTGCTGCGGGGCGTCCCCGGCCACTGTGAAGGAAGCCTCGTCGAAACGAGGTGCCCGCAGAGAAGGTCGGGCGCCCCGGGACACGCCCCAGTCCTCGCGCGGAATACCGACGAAGTTGGTGTCGGTGCGCCGGTTGCCGTTGAGGTCGTGCGATACGGCGACCGCATAGGTGCCCGGCCGCACGTTCTCGAACCGGCACGAGACTCCCTCGCGTCTGGCCGCGTGCCATTGCATCGTGGCCTTGCCGGTCTTCATGGGAAAACCGTCGCCCGACGAAAACAGAGCGCAGCCGATCTCGCCGGCGTCCGAGCGCACGCCGCGGACCACGACGGTTACGGTGGAAGCCAAGGCCTGGGTTGCAGTCATGGCGAGCGCTACCGCTGCCGCCGTTCGTGTCATCATCGTCATTGTCTTGCTTCCTTCCTCATGGTTGAACTGGAATCGATCGTGCAGGCGTCGAGGCCGTAACGGTGAGCGTGGGTGGATCGACGGGGCTCCCGAGCGCGCGATGGCAGGCGACGATCGCGCGCGCGGCATCCTGGCGGGCTGCGGCCAGTCCCTCGTCCGCCTCCACGAGCGCGCGCGTGCTGTCGAGTAAGGCGTCCCGGCTGATCTCTCCGGCAGCGAACGCGCGTCGCGCGGTGTTCAGCACCGCCTGGACCGACGCGCGCCGCGCCGAGAGCCGAAGGGTCCGGGCCCGGGCCGCCGAAAGCCGTTCGAAGCTGGTCTCGACGTCCTCGGCCGCCGTCAGCACGGCCTGGCGATAAGCGGCGAGCACCTCGCGCTCCCGGCCTCGCGCGGCGCGCACGTCGGCGTCGATGCGGCCGAAGTCGAACAGGCGCCAGCGCAAACCCGCGCCGCCCTGGAGCACGCTCGATCCCTCCGAGACGAAGCTGCCGAGACGGTTGGAGTCGAGACCAACGAGCCCGGAAAGGGAGACGCTCGGATAGTATTCTGCCAGGGCCGCGCCCGTGCGGGCGCTGGCGGCGGCGACGCGAGACTCGGCGACCACCACGTCCGGCCGAGTCCGGAGGACGTCGGCCGGAAGGCCCGCCGCCGGGTCGGGCGCGTTCGGAACATCGCCGCCCGGCTCGAGGAGGACCAGCACCTCCGACGGCGTGCGCCCGAGCAGGACTGCCAGACGATTATGCTGTGCCGCGACCTCGCCACGCAGGGGTGCCGACGTAGCCGAGGCGGCAGCGACCGATGCGTCGGACTCCGCGAGGCTGCGTCCGGGAGCCTCCCCCAGCCGCACCCGCGCGGCCATGATCCCGCGCTGGTCGATCAGGAGCGCTTCGGACTGCTCCAGCAGCGAGAGACGAGCCCAGGCACCCCTGTAGGCGACATAGGCGTCGGCGACCTCCGCGCTGATGGTTAGCCGCGCGACTTCGACGCTCGCTTCCGCGCCCGCCGCTTCGGCCCGGGCCGCCTCCCGGCGGCGCCGCGCGGCGCCCGCGAAGTCCAGGTCCCAGCTGGAGCCCAGGCCGAGCTGGCCCCGATCCACGGTTCGCGGGAAGTCCGGAACGACGGTGGACAAGCGGCCCAGGCCCTCGTTCTCCGACTGCCGCCGCCGCACGAGTGTACCCGTCACCTCGCTCAAGGGCCTGAGGGCGGCGTCGGAGCCGCGCAGCGCCGCGCGGGCCTGTACGACGCGGGCCAGCGCCTGCTCGACGTCGATGTTGCCGGCCAGCGCTTCCGCCTCGAGCCGGTCCAGCACGGGGTCATCGAAGGCGCGCCACCACGGGCCTTGAGGAACTGCGGCCGACGCGGTCGCGCGCCAGGCCGGCGGCGCGCCGAGATCCGGGGCCGTGTAGTCTCGGCCAACGGTGCAGCCGCCCAGCAGGGCGAGGGCGGCGAGGGCCAGTGGGCGGCGCATCAGGCCACCGCTTTCGCGTCGCGTCCGGCGAGCAGCAGGTACATGACCGGCGTGGCGATGCGCGCGAGCAGTGTGGAGGAGATGAGTCCGCCGATCAGCGTTATCGCGAGCGGTGAGAACAGCCCGTTATTCTCCAGCGCGAGCGGGAGCAGCCCTCCGATGGCGGTAACCGAGGTGAGCAGCACCGGCAGGAAGCGGAGTTCGCCGGCGCGCTCGATCGCCTCGCGCACGGGGACGCCGTCGCGGCGCAGCTGCTCGGTAAAGTCGACCAGCAGGATCGAGTTCTTGATCTCGATGCCGATCAGCGCGATGAGGCCGATCGCGGCGGTGAAGGACAGCGAGTTGCCCGTCAGCCAAAGCGCGATGACCGCGCCGAACAGGCCGAAAGGCACGATCCCCGCAACCACCGCGACGGTGCGGAAGCGGCCGAACTCCAGCACCAGCACCGCGAGGATGCCGAGCGTCGAGACCGCGATCGCCGGCAGCAGGCCGGCGAAGCTGCGGGCCTGGGTATCGGCCTCTCCGCCCAAGGAGATCGCGTAGCCCGGCGGCAGTTCGAGCGCGGCGCGGACCCGCGCGGCCGCATCTTCGGTGGCCCGCGCCGTGAGCACGCCGGTGTCGACGTAGGCGGTCAGGGTCACCGTCCGGGCGCGGTCGAGCCGCTCGATGCGGGCCGGGCCCGAGACGAGGTCCGGACGCGCGATGGCCTGCAACGGAATCGCTGAGCCGCCCACCGAAGGCACGAAGATTGCGTCGAGCGAGCCGATAGTGTTGGCCTCGGCCATCGGCAGGCGGACGTTCACCGGATAGTCGTCGCCGTCGCCGTCTCGCAGGGTGGCGACCGGGACGCCCGAAAGGGCGAGCTGCAGTGTCTGCCGCAGGCTCCCGGCGCGGACGCCGAGCGCGGACGCCGCCGCCTCGTCGACGTCGATGGCAACGTCGGTCCGCTCCAGCCGCAACGGATTGGCGACGTCGCGCAAGCCGGGCGTGGCGGTCATCGCCCGTTCCGCCTCGCGCGCCAGGGTCGCCAGCGTCTCGAGCCTGGGACCCGAGATACGAAGCGCGATCGGCGCTTCCACTTCGGGGCCGTTGCTGAACGTGATCACGCTGATGTTGGCGCCGGCGTAGCGGCCGAAGTCGCCGCGAAGTCGTTCCAGCAAGGCGTCGCTGGCGCCGGGCTCCCAGCGCTTCAAAGCAACGGCGACTTCGCCGAAGGCCGGGTCGGCTTCGCGCTGGCCGACATTGTAGTAAAGCTGCGGATTGCCGCGTCCGACGTTCGCGGCGGTCCACCGCACCTCGGGCTGCCGCGCAAGCCGACGTTCGACGAAGCGAACCGCAGCGTCGGTCCGCGCCAGCGACGACCCTTGCGGCGTCTCGACCCGCACCAGGAACTGCGGGATCTCCGCCGGCGGAAACAGGCTGGAACCGATCAGCCCGATCACCGGCAGGGCCGTCCCCGCCACGAGCAGCAAGATGACGAGCGCGATCCAGGGCCGGTCGAGCGCGGCGTGCAGCATCGGTCCGTAGAAGCGCCGGATGCCGCGGGTCAGTCCCCGGAGGAGGAAATTTCCCTCGGGATCGTGCTCGCGCTTGAGGAGCAGGCTCGCCGCGAGCGGGATGACGGTCAGGGCTACGATGAAGGAGCCCGCCACGGTGGCCAGCACGGCGACCGGAAGCGAGCGGATGAACTCTCCCGAGGCTTCGGGCAGCGCCAGGAGCGGCACGAACGACAGCATGAGGCAGGACGTGCAGCCCGCGACCGCCAAGGCGATCTGGCCGGTGCCCTGGACCACGGCCGTCACCCGGTCGGCGCCGTCGCGGAGCCACCGCGCGATGTTCTCGGTGACGACGATCGCGTCGTCGACCAGGAGGCCGAGCGAAAGCACGAAGCCCGAGATCGCCAGCTGGTTCAGCGTGAAGCCAAGCGCGGCCAGGATGGCGACCCCGGTCAGCAGGGAGAGCGGGATCGCCAGCATGACGACGCCGGCCGCGCGCCAGCCGAGCGGCAGCAGCGTGATGGCGACCAAGGCGAAGGCGAGCAGGAAGTCGCGTCCGAGCTGGCGAAGCCGGAAGGTGACGTTGTCGGCCTGATTGAAGCCGCGCTCCAGCCGGACACCACCGGGCAAGGTGCGTTCGAAGGCGTCCAGCTCCGCGGAGATCCCGGTCGCCAGACGCGTGACGTCCTCGCCGTCACCTTGCGTGGCGGTCACGAATACGGCGCGCCGGCCGTTCAACCGGGTGACGTGATCCGCCTCGGCGCTGCCCCAGTCCACCTCCGCCACATCGCTGACGCGAACCGTCCTGCCGTCGCGTTCGACGACGTTGATCTGACGTACCGCTTCCGCCGTCGGATACGCGCCGGCGTAGCGGACGCTGAACCGCCGGGCGCCCGCGGTCAGGCTGCCGATCGGCGTCTCGGCACCGCCTGCGCGCAACGCATCCGCCACGTCGCTGGCGGCGAGCTGAAGTTCCGACAGGCGTCCAAGGTCGAGGGCGACACGCATCTCGCTGGGCTGCGCGCCCCAGTACTCGGCCCCACGCACGCCGGGGACGCTGGCGATGCGCTCGCGCAGGTCGTCCGCGAGCTTTTCGAGACGGCGCATTGGCAGAAGGTCGCTGACCAGCGCGACCTGCACGATGGACACCGAGATCGGGCGCGCGCGGATGATCTCTAGGCGAGAAAGGCCGGCCGGTAAGGTGGCGCGCAGCCCGTTCACCTCGCGCACGACCTCGTCGTAGCTGCCCTCGGGATCCGTCCCCCAGACGAAGTCGACGCGGGTCGAGGACAGGCCATCGCTGCTGCGCGAGCGCACCTCGCGTATGTCGTCCAGACCGTAAACCGCATCCTCGATGGGCTTGGTCACCTGCTGCTCGATCTCGGCTGGCGTCGCTCCAGGAAGGACGGCGACGACGATGAAGGTCGGTGGATCGAGCTGCGGGTCCTCGGTCCGAGGAATGCTCAGGAATGCGCCTACCCCCAACGCGGTGAGCAGCGCGATCGCGAGCAGCGTGAACTGCCAGCGTCGGAGCGCGAAGGCGGCCGGATTGAAGCTCACCGCCCCGATACCTGCACGCGCTGACCGTCGGTTACGAAGCCAGCTCCGGACGTAATGACGAGCGCATCGGGGGCGAGGTCGAGTACCCGGACCCGATCGCCCTCGAAGCCTACAAACCGGACCCGCACGCGGCGCGCGACCGAACGGGCGCGGTCGACGACGAAGAGACTGCCAAACCCTTCACGCGCGTCCAGCAGGACCTCGGCCGGCAGCAGGCCGCCGGCCTGGACCGTCTCAGTCCCGGAGAAGGACACCGAGCCGATCGTTCCGTTGGCGATCCCCGAAGCACCCTGGAAGGTGAGTTCGATCTCGGTGGTCGCCGTGCGGGCGTCGCTCGCCGCCCCGATCCGCCGCACCCGGGCCGGTATAGGGTCGGCTTCGCCCGGCAGGAGCAGGCTGGCCGTTTCACCGACACGCAGGCGCGCGGCGACCCGCTGAGGGGCCTGAACGCGCGCCAGAGGCGGGCTGGAAAGATCGGCCACGGTGGCCAGCCGCTGGCCGGCCGATACCGTTTCGCCGACCTCGACGTCGCGCGAGAGCACGACACCTGCGAAGGGCATGCGGACCTCCGCCGAGCGCTCGTCGTAGCGGGCGCTGTCGAGCGTTGCGCGCGCCGCCGCCAGAGCGCTGCGATTGTCTTCCTCCTGGACGCGGGAGATCGCTCCGGCTTCGACCAATGCGCCGTAGCGCTGCGCGGCACGGGCCAGCCGCCCGACCTCCGCCTCCGCGCGGGCGCGCGCCGCCCTGAAGGGTGTTGCGTCCAGGATCGCGACGACTTGTCCCCGGCCCAGGCGATCGCCGATCCGGACGCCGATGGAACGAACCTGGCCGCCGATCCGGAAGCTGAGGTCGGCCTCTCGGTCGCGAATGATGGTCGCTGGAAAACGGGCCGACTGGATCGTCGGGTCCGTATATTCGATCGACGTGACTTCGACGGCCAGCGGTGCCGGCGGCTCCTCGACGACGGGCTCGGGCGCGCAGCTGGCTAGCGCGACGACCATCCCCGCTGCTACCAACACCCAGCCCAGCAAGATCGCCTCCTATCTCTGATAGGCTATCAGTGATAGGGTGACGGATTGTCAAGGGACAAACGAAACAATGGCGCAAGGCGCGAGACCTAGGATCGGCGAACGGAGGGAGCAGATTCTCGACGTGGCGCTCAAGCTCTTCGCCGAGCATGGGATCCAGCAGGTCACGACGCGCCGGATCGCGCAGGCGGTCGGTATCAGCCAGCCATCGCTGTACGCGCACTTCCGTACCAGCGACGAGATCGCGATCGAGCTTTGCTGCCGAGGGTTCACGCGGCTGCACGACCGGCTGACACACGCGTCGGCAGAGGCGGGAACACCAGAGGAGAGGCTTCGGCGGCTCGGGGAGGAATATGTCCGTTTCGGGCTCGATCACCCAGCCGTCTACCGAGTCGCCTTTATGGTCGATCAGCCGACCGGCCGCATTCCTGAGCCGTCGCCCGTACTCGCAGCCGGCCTCCGTGCCTTTGGCGTGCTGCTCGCGTTGTTTCAGGAAGTGCGTGACGCTCACGACGAGACCACCGCCGCTCTGGCACAGTCGACATGGGCCAGCATGCACGGGCTCGTGGCCCTGCTTCTGGTCCGGCACGAATTCCCTTGGGTCGGGCGCGAGAGACTGATCGCGCTGCATCTGGGTCGTCTCTGCGCTCACGCCTTTGAAGATGCGTGACCGATGGCCGGTCTCAGCGAGATCGCTGCTCCTGACGCGCGCATCGCGTCCGGAACATTGGTGCGGGCGGCCAAGCCGAACCGGCACTCCTGATGGAACTGACTGTTGATTTGCGCGGAGAGTTGACCCGGGATTTTCATCGAGAAGTGACCCGGGTGGTAGGTATGTCCC